>Ga0265294_10000009_pt1 | contig 217234 bp, 245 predicted proteins | sample MunlanPumphouse3_FD_192504 | JGI IMG/M metagenome (GOLD analysis project Ga0265294, IMG submission 192504) | Groundwater microbial communities from a municipal landfill in Southern Ontario, Canada - Pumphouse #3 | ecosystem: Environmental > Aquatic > Deep subsurface > Groundwater | place... | reverse complement strand
AATGAATAGGAGTCCATCCCCACATATTCTTAATCATAAGTAATTCTTTATCTAGTTTAAGAACTTCCTTTACTCCTTGCTGAGCCATCCAATGAATAGGAGTACATCCATAATTATCCTGAATCATAAGAAGTTCCTTATCTAAATCAAGAATTTCTTTTACTCCTTCTTCAGCCAACCAGTGAATAGGAGTACATCCATAGTTATCCTTAATCATTAATCTTTCTTTAGGAAGTTTAAGAATACTCTTATCACCATGCATAGCTTTCTTAAAGATTTCTTCATCAGTAATGTTTGATTTAAAAATCTTCTTAATAAAATTAAACATATAATTCCTTTGTTTCCTTTGATTTATTTATTTGACTTGCCATCATCAGCATACAAGTTGTCATCTTTTATGGACTAGGAACTAATGAGTTCCTAGTTTCGGTTGTAAAAAGCTATAATTAAATAGATTAGTCTTAGCTTTTTATTAGTTCACTTTGTCAGACCTGCAAAGTCCATAGCTTCCATCCTTGCTCTTGATGATTGTCCAGTCACCCTTCGGCAAGTCTTCAATTTCGCAGTCAATATCGACTGCGCGACCACTCACTTTTCCAGTTTCATCAATCACAAATCCTTTTTTAGGATTTCCAACAAGTGTGATCCCCTTGCCGAAGAAATATCCTTCAGTGAAGGAAATTGTTCCATGAGTTTTTTTCTTAGGCTTCGGTTCATCTTCACTATCGGTATGTCTCTTTGTTTTCTTTGCTTTTGATTCATCCTCATCCGACTTGTGTTTTTTCATTTTCTTTGCTTTCGGTTCGTCTTCGTCAAAGAAATCATCCTCATCCGACTTGTGTTTTTTCATTTTCTTTGCTTTCGGTTCGTCTTCGTCAAAGAAATCATCCTCATCCGACTTGTGTTTTTTCTTAGGCTCCGGTTTTTCTTCTGCGTGACGCTTCTTAGGTTCCTCTTCATAGTGTGACATTTCTTCTTTAGTTTGAAACTCATCATCTTCATCTTCGTTAGCATTTTTTCCTGATTCAATTTGAAGTAACTTTTTCATCGCTTCAATTGTGTCTTCCATGATTCCGACTTTTTTAGTCAGCTTTTTGATTTCTTTAGACATCATACTGTTATCCTCTGTGCTTGTGGTGTTTGCTTTTTCGTTTTCTTCTGAACTTGTTTCTTCGCCTAGTTCTTCTCCACTTTCTTCTGAACTTGTTTCTTCGCCTAGTTCTTCTCCGTTTTCTTCAGAACTTTCGTTGTTAAGTTCTTCTCCGTTTTCTTCAGAACTTTCGTTGTCAAGTTCTTCTTCTATTTCTTTTTCGCCTTTTTCCTCAACTTTTTCACCCGTATAGGCGGAAAGTTTTCGGGCAAAAGCGGCTAATTTTGGGTTCATCTGTTTTTCCTTTGGTTAAGTTTGGGTTAGAGCCTTACATAATATAGAATTATTTTTACAAGAGAGCAATAGTTTTATATATTTTTTTCTTATAATTTTCTTAAGGCTGGCTAAATTTGCGTAAAAACGCCACTTTTTACCACTAATTAAATAGGAATTTAATTAAAAAAGAACTAGAACTTTCTAGTTCTTTTAGTTGGTTTTTTTATACAATTATCTTAACATTTTTGATGTTTATGAAATTTATAGAGCACTTTTTAAAAAAATGACTACTGTCCTCTACCATATCATCAACTAATATATTTTTTGAATCTGATGTAGCTCTTATATAATCTAAAAATGCTTGTTCTTTATTCCAAATGTCGTTGAAGTCCATAAAATCAATATTTAGGGATTTTGACTTTTTAATTTCTTCAAATATTTGTCTCTTCGAGACTATATGAGATATGGTTATACCATGGATAGATTCAATAAATATCCTTGAAGAATTATTGAATATCCTTATATCTCTATCGTCCCAAATAGCAAAAGAAAATATTCCTATTTCATAGTCTTTGTATGACTTTAATAAGAATTTTATTTTTTCTTGATTTACTAAGTTTAATGGATTATCAATTGACTCTATTAAAGTTTCTTCTAGGTCAAACCATAGTGTGTTTTTTATTGTCTTATCCTAATTTTATTTGATTTAACAAAATCTTCAAATTTATCCAATATGTTCTTTGCCATTTCATATCTTCCATACTCCTTCTTATAAGCTATGGAAGTTGTATCATTTAGTGCTCTGACATAGTATTTATAGCTAGAGTTTACTTGTCTCTTAAGGTATTCCTTGAATTGTTTGGTAGTCATTTTATCCTTTTTATTTTTTATTTGAAATTATATCATTTTCTTTAAGTAAGTCTTCGAAATGGCCAAGAATATTTTTTGCCATTTCATATCTTCCATAATCGCATCCAGTCTTGTAGGGATGATTATTAACATCATCGTTATTGAAGTCATAAATATATTTTTTAGCGGATTCAACAAGCATAGTTTTAAATTCATTTGCATTCATATAGTATCCTTTGTTTTGTTTTGATTTATTTGACTTGCCGTCATCAACATACAAGTTGTCATTTTGTATGTACTAAGAACTTATTAGTTCCTAGTTTTGGCTTTTATTCAATTAAACATACTGTCTATACTCATCTGGAATTTTTACTCCATTATTAGCTAAATAATGAATAGAAGTATATCCACACTCATCCTTAACCATAAGGAGTTCCTTATCTAATTTAAGAATTTCCTTTACTCCTTGTTGAGCCAACCAATGAATAGGAGTCCATCCATTTTCATCTTTAGTTATAAGAAGTTCCTTATCTAAACTAAGAATTTCTTTAACTCTATTCCAAGCTAAGCAATGAATAGGAGTACTTCCATCACTATCCTTAATCGTAAGAAGTTCTTTATCTAAATCAAGAACTTCCTTTACTCCATTATTAGCTAGTAAATGAATGGGAGTTCTTCCATATTTATCCTTAATAATAAGAAGTTCTTTAGGTAGAGTAAGAATTTCTTTTACTCCTTGTTGAGCCATCCAATGAATAGGAGTACATCCATATTTATCCTTAATATTAAGGAGCTCTTTATCTAAAGTAATTTTATCACCATCTGCTTTAATCATTTTTATTTCCTGTGTTTTGTTTTGATTTATTTGACTTGCCATCATCAGCATACAAGTTGTCGTCTTGTACGGACTAGAGTTAGTAAAAGCTCTAGTTTCGGTTTTAAATCAATTTTTTGTATTCTTTTGGAATCTCTACTCCTTGCCTAGCCAAGTAATGAATGGGAGTATATCCATACTTATTCTGAATCATAAGAAGTTCTTTAGGAAGTTTAAGAACTTCTTTTACTCCATTCATAGCTAAACAATGAATGGGAATATTTCCACACTTATCCTTAACAGTTAGCAACTTTCTATCTAATTTAAGAATTTCCTTTACTCCTCTCACGGCTAACCAATGAATAGGAGTACATCCCTCAGTATCCTTAATTTTAAGAAGTTCCTTATCTAAATCAAGAACTTCTTTTACTCCTTTCTTTGCTAAACAATGAACAGGAGTACTTCCATAGTTATTCTTAATACTAAGAAGTTTCTTATCTAAACTAAGAATTTCTTTTATTCCTTTCTCTGCTAACCTATGAACAGGAGTATATCCAAACCTATTCTTAATCATAAGAAGTTTTTTATCTAAATCAATAATTTCTTTCACTCCTCTTCTAGCTAACTCATTAATAAGAGCATTTCCATTTTCGTCTTTAGCCATAAGAAATTCTTTAGACAAAGTAATTTTATCACAATTCGTTTTAGCCATTTTGTTTCCTTTGATTTATTTATTTGACTTATCAGTAACATACAAGTTGTTATTTTATTTAATATACTATTTTTGACTCTTTGCACTAGTAGTTTTTTGGTAAAATTCTAGAATTTTTTTATTTTTTTTCATATCGGAATAAAACTCTTTACATTCTTTTTCATGATACTTTAACAAGTTTTTTTGGTTTATGACTATTTCTTTTAATCTATCCTTAATGATGGATGCCTTTTTGGTTGTAATATTTTTGAAAGCTTCAATAATTTTAGGCTTTAACGAAGTAAAAGGTTCAGAATATAATAAAATTGATTTTTCATTTCCATATCTAAAAATAAGTTTTCCATCAAGCCGAATATATGCAATAGAAAAATTAGGATCTAGTTTTTCTATCTGCGTGTTAAAGTATACTCTAAAATCACTTGAATCACTTAAACAAACTCTTGGATGATCAGAAGAACATTCATAGTCTTTGTTGAGAGAAGATACCGCTAGGCCTTCATGTTTCAAAAGTTCCACGACTTTTACTGCTTTTCTTCTATAATTTCTATTAATCATTTTGATTTCCTTGTTTTTGATTTATTTGACTTGCCCTCATCGGCATACAAGTTGTCATCTTGTATGGACTAGGAACTCATTAGTTCCTAGTTTCGGTTTTTATTCAATTAAACATACTGTCTATACTCATCTGGAATCTTTACTCCCTTTTCTGCTAACCAATGAATAGGAGTGTACTCCTTTTTATCTTTAGCTATAAGAAACTCTTTATCTAAATCAAGAATTTCTACTACTCCTCTAATAGCCAACTGATGAATAGGAGTATATCCATACTTATTCTGAATTATTAACAATTCTTTAGGAAGTTTAAGAACTTCCTTTACTCCTTCACGAGCTAACCAATGAACAGGAGTATTTCCAGCACTATTTTTAATCATTAGCAATTCTTTAGGAAGTTTAAGAATTTCTTTTACTCCATTACCGGCTAATTCATGAATAGGAGTCCATCCATATTTATCCTTAACTATAAGTAATTCTTTATCTAAATTGAGAACTTCCTTTATTCCTTTCTCTGCTAACCAATGAACGGGAGTTCTTCCATATTCATCCTTAATCATAAGAAGTTCTTTAGGTAGAGTAAGAATAGACTTATCATCTTTCTTAGCTTTCTCAAATATTTCTTTGTTAGTCATAAATAATATTCCTTTTGATAATGTTAAATCAAATCTTTCAATTCTTCTGGAATCTTTATTCCTTCTTCAGTTAACCAATGAATAGGAGTATAGCCCTCAATATCCTTAATCTTAAGAAGTTTTTTATCTAATTTAAGAACTTCCTTTACTCCTTCCCGAGCTAACCAATGAATAGGAGTATCTCCAGCATAATTCTTAATCTTAAGAAGTTCTTTATCTAAACTAAGAATTTCTTTTATTCCATTATTAGCCAACTCATGGATAGGAGTACATCCATCAATATCCTTAATCATAAGAAGTTTCTTATCTAAACTAAGAACTTCTTTTACTCCCTTATTAGCTAACCAATGAACAGGTGTTTCACCATCTTTATTCTTAATCATAAGAAGTTTCTTATCTAAAGTAAGAATTTCTTTTATTCCCATATAAGCTAAGTAGTGAATGGGAGTATTTCCATCATCATTCTCAGTACTAAGGAATTTTTTATCTAACTTAAGGATTTCTTTTACTCCATTCATAGCTAAACAATGAACAGGAGTATTTCCATATTTATCCTTAACAGTTAGCAACTTTCTATCTAATTTAAGAATTTCCTTTACTCCTTGTTGAGCCAACCAGTGGATAGGAGTACATCCATTTTCTTCTTTAGTTATAAGAAGTTCCTTAGACAAAGTAATTTTCAAAGTAATTTTATCACCATCTATTTTAATCATTTCGATTTCCTTTGTTTTTTATTTTTCTATTAGGCGTGTACACAGCTTAATAATAATATAGAATTCTTTTTACAAGAGAGCAATAGTTTTATATATTTTTCTTATAATTTTCTTAAGGCTGGCTAAATTTGCGTAAAAACGCCACTTTTTACTACTAATTAAATAGGAATTTAATTAAAAAAATTAATAAAAAAGACCGAAAACAGCTTAATTTTAAGTGTTTTCGGTCTATTGAACTCACTCATTTTGCCATCTTGTATTCCTCTATTTTTTTCTTCGGGAACTGCATCCCAGAAAAAAGCATGAAGATGCGAATCTTTTCTTCATTTAGAAGATATACGCCTTTATGAACAGTGACTGATTTACCTAAATCTCCACCCATCATATTTATAATGGTTTCCGATAATTTTGGAATTGTATTTCCATCCATTTGTTCTAGGGCTTCTTTTCTGCAAGTGACAATGAAACTTGCGTGCGTAGCAGTGCTGATGTCAACATCTTGCAACAGCATACTTTGTTTCAATGTAGTTTTTACTTTATCAGAAAGAATCGTATCTCTAGCTAAATCAGAATCATTTATACTTAGTGCAGATTCAGGTATTCCTGCTATTGCCATAGTAGTTACCCCATGGGCAAGAACATCTGCGTAATCCTTTGGGTCAAATGTATCTAATTCTGTTTCTTTAGCACTCATTGAATTAAAAACATCAAATAGATTACAAACTAATTTGTTTGATTGCTGCCACTTGTTCAATGCATTTGCTCTTACTGCCTGAGCTATCCTTTGGTTATCAACAAAAATTATAGGGCTGTATTTATCATCAACTATTTTACTTAAAAGATAGCTTGTATTAGAAAGTACTTTAGAACTTTCACTTCTTGCAGGTAAAGCAACTAAAAATCCCACTTTAGTTCCGCTGTAATCTCCACTGCTGTCATATACCCATTGTTTACAAGCATTTGCAAAAATACTAGCACTTCCAGTCCCGCTACCTCCGCCAGCACCAACACAAATCAAGATGTTTGTAACATTTTTAAACATTGTGTTCATTTTTTTAACTAAGTCAGGTATGCAGGTTTTTGCAACTTTTTCACCTATCTCAACGTCTTTTCCTGCTCCGTCACTTTCAGTAGGAACAATCCAATGTTTTCTAGGAGCGTTTACTCCTTGCATATCTTTTTCAGTTGTATTAAATAGAATTATTTTTCTATAACCTATTTGATAAAAAGTATCAGCAAGTCGGCATCCGCCTTGACCTACGCCAATAATTCCAAAAGTTATTCCTTTAGGTTCTATGTCTTCATATTTATCTTCAACTTCTTCTGATTTAGCTTCAAGACTATCGAACTCATCAAAATCTAAACTCATATATTTTATCTCCTTAAAATAAATGGACTAGTTATTCCTTTCTTTTCCGCTTCTTGTGCCCACCTCTTTGAAATGCGTATACTTTCTTCCATACCGGCTAACCTTTGAGTTCCTACGCCTTTGTTTAACTCGGCTAATGCATCTGTGTTGCACAATACTGCGAACTCTTGAGGAATAGCAAATGTTTCAGATTTAATATTTTCAAGTTGGGGACATACACTCAAAAAGTCTTTTCTTGTTATAATATAACACATTAATTTTGCTACTTTTCCGTCAATAGTAGAAACAACTTCTTCCAAAACAGGATTAGGGTTATTTACTTTAAAAACTTTATTTGTAAGTGACCACATATTATGCTTAGAATATCCTCTTGACGGATGACCTGCGTACGGGTCTTCTATAATTCTGATATAATAATTCACGATTCAACCTCCGATTCTGATTCTCCAAAAGCATATACTAATCTTTTTTCGTATTTGTTTTTAGATAAATTTATTAAATTGACAGTATCGCTAAATACTATTCCTTCCTTGTTACACTTACTCGCATATTCAAGTAGCAGAGAGTATCTAGTAAGATACTTTTTAGGTTTATCTGTAAATGATAGTCTATAATAAAAAATCTCTTTAGATTTTAAAAGAGATAATTTAACTAATTTGTCATTGTAGACTATTGTTTCTTTACTCTGATTTACTTCACAAGATTTGAGGAATAGGAAATAGTCTTTTCCTATTTTTGTTATCATTTACATATCCTTATGTGTTTATTGAAGAAGTGGTAAAATACAAGTTATCTTTTCTTCTTTATCCATAGCAACACAAGCTTGACCATATATTGTTATAATAACACCATCGCCCTTCTCAATCTTTGAAACAAGGTTAATAAAATGATTTGCATTTAATCTATACTCACCTTCCTTTTCATAAGAAGCCTTTGCACACGAAATGCTTTTTCCAAGAGTGCTTTCATTCGCGATGGCTAATTTTTCGTTCTTGAACTTAAAAGAAACGATAGGGTCAATGTTTGCAAGTTTACTAACGACTATAACATCACTAACAAGACCTACTATATCTTTTGTTTTGATTTCAGCTCTATTTACTTCTTTCTGTCCTTTAAGCCACTCTACTATATCTTTCTTTTCATAAGGATTTGTAGTTACTATTACATCAAATTTTTTTCCTTTAAGACGTGTAAATGTTTCGTTATTGAAAAATTCTACTGAATCTTTGAACATAGAAAAACATTTTTGAAGGAGGAGTCCCTGAGTAGTAATACTTAAATCATTCATACCCTTTACTTTTGCTTTATATATTACGGCACTAAATCCATCATTTGATTGAACCGTTACCTTTTCTTTCCTTGACTTTATAGTTATGGGTAATCCAAGTTTTTTGTCGATTCTAGGGTCAGAAGAAGTGTATAAAACTTTATTTACAATCTTATCCAATTCTGAGGTTTCAATCTTTATACTATCCGAAGGAATTTCTTTTTTAGAAATATATTGTTTTTCAATAGAAGATTTATCGTCACTAACTACAAGTTTACCACTACTTGATCCGTTTTTATATTTCATTATAGTGTTATCTTCTTCATCTTTTTCAGACGAAATAGAAATATCCTTTGCTCTACTAGGAAGAGAAGAAAGGTAAACTGGATTTACTACAATATAGCCATCGTTAATTACATTAGCCTCAAGGCGAACTTTGATATAAATTCCTTGTTTAGCATAAATGCAATAAACTTTTCCTTCATTGGATTCTAGAAGTACATTATCCTGACTTGTAGCTACTGTTGATTTATCGCTATACATTGAAGCGATAGAATCAATAAATCCAATAACTTTTGATAGTTGTTTGCTTTCGCAAGAAAAATTTAAATTGCTCATATTTGTTTGTTTTTTCCTTTATTTTATATGTTTATTTATTTATTAAAAATCATCATTCTTAGGTAAGATAACTTTACTCTTATCTATATTATTTTTATCATCTCGTATGTTTTCTTCTGTTTTTGCATCTGTTATGCGCATATAGGGCATATCCATACGCATATCAAAAGAACCCAATTCTGAACCTCGGCTTTTTCCTAGATTCCAGTTGCATATTCCTTTCTCTCTATCTTCTTCAGTATAATGCCACCAGATAAAAGTATTCGCGTGTTCTTTGATTGCTCTGGCATATCTAACTAAATGAGTTTTTTCATCTAGCTGTGTCAAGATTACTACTATGCACTTATTAGCCTGTGCCCATCTTTTAGCATATCTAGCAACGCTAGAAAGCATCTGGGCCTCACTCATAGAAGAATCTTCTTGTGCGAGCAGGTTAATGTAATCAATAAATACCCACTTATATCCCATGTTGGTAAGAGGTGCTAATACTTTATGTATATTAACATCATCTGTGGGCGACCACATTTTATAGTAACAATTATTTTCTTTTCCTATATTTTCATATTTTTTCCAAGAGTGACGAATATTATGTTTTTCTTCCTCACTTAAATTTTTACTTTTAATTTTAGAATAAAGAACATTAGATACATTACTCATTACTCGTTCATAACACTCCGTGTTTTTCATTTCCAAAGAAACTACTATGGAATTTTCATGATTTACAGAGTATACAAACTTCTGCATATTAAAAGCAGCAGCAGTTTTACCACCGCCAGTAGTTGCAGAAAGAATGACCAAGTCTCCTTCTCCACAACCTCCACCTAAAAGTCTATCTAACTGATTAAAACCAGTTCTAGATAATTTATGTTTATCTTTTGATAGAATATCATTTAAAAGTTTTTTTGAAGAACCATCTTTAGAATTTCCGCCAGTAACAAAGTCTTCATCTTTCTTATCTCCGCTTTTTAATTCAAAAAGCGTGTTATCCAAATTAGCAATTATGCTATCACTATTCTCATTTCCATTCAATGACTCATATAAGTATTTCGTAGCTTCGGATAATTTTCTTCTTTTGTAGTATTCTTTTAGAGAAGATAAGCAACTTTTTACATCTTTACTCGATTCCAGTCGCTTATACTTCTTGTTCTTTAAGAACATTAAAGATTTTTCTTTTAAGTCAGGATGACCTAAAATAACTCTTAATGATGGAATATCTTTTCCCTCATCTACATACTCTCTATAAATCAAAGAGTACACATCCTTAGTTTCATTAAAAGCAAAAAGCTCTTTTCCAATAGAACCTATTATTTTTGACTTTATTTCTTTAGGCGTGTGACTGCTTAAAATTGTCTTTAATAAAGACAATTCCAAAGCAATTTCACCTTTTTTTGCCATAAGAATTTATCCTTTTACTTTACGAATAGATTGTTTCTTCGCAAAAAGTTACTCTGCTACAAGCATTTTTTGATAGTCTATCTACACAAGTTTCGTTTGAAGTAATAAAATTTGTATTCTTATATTCTTCAATAGTTTCAATCATTGAATTTAATTCTTTTTCTGAATTTAAATGAGGGAATACAAAAGTATCATCCATTCTAAAAAACTTTAATTGAGATATGTTATCAAGTGAATAATTTATTATGCTATCAATAAAAGGAAATCCATCTTCTCGTAAGGGAGCTCTATCTAAAAGTTTTTCAATATCCATTTTTCCAAAAATATGCAAGGTTATTACATAGTCAGAATATCTTTCTAGCTTGTCAAAAAATGAAGAAGAAATAGAAGAAAGAAAATCATCACTTAAAGATTTAACATACTCATACGAAATTTCTTTTTTCATCACTATATTCAAAAAATGAGATTTTGGCTTTTCCTCACTTTCTAAAAATTCATCATAGTTAATACGTGATATGTATTTGCCTTGTTTATACTTTACTATTGAATTCATCATATTTTATCCTTTTTATTTTATGTATTTTACAGATAGCTAGATAAGTACTTTATTTTAAAATCCTTGTCTAACGTAATCAAATGACTTAACAGTTTCGTCAAAACCAACCAAAGTTCCGTATCCCATATTCAATTTATGTTTAACTAATTCCATACATCCACACATTTTACCTTCTTTATCCTTATGGTCACAAGCCTTTTTCCAGTAGTTTATTAGTGAACCACACTTTGAACATTTCCAACATTTGTTTTGTCCTACTTCAAAGTCTATGTCTATATGTGTAGGCATTTTCCATCCAAAGTATTTATAAACATATTTTCTACTATCTTCTGTAAATATCTTTCTAATTACTTTTGATGCTTTCATCACTTGTGAAGACGGAAGTTCAATAACAACGGAATCATGAACAGAGTTCACTATCTTCCATTTTAAATCATTTTTAATTATATACTTATGAAGAAGTGATAGTGAAACTAAAGCTAAGTCTGAGGCAAGTCCTTGAATCGGACTATTTACAGAACGCCTTTCCGCTCTGCCTATAAGTCTACTTCCCTCAATCCACAACCTTTTACCTTCTCCACTTCCTCTAGGAAATTCTTTAGATTTTTCAATAAGTTTTTTACCTTCGATTATTAAATCACCTAGTCTTCTCATTCTTCCTAGCGGTGATATGACATATCCACACTTATTGACCATCTTTTTCATAGACTCCGACCAAGCCACGCCGACGCCATAATTTTTAAAGAATATCTCAAACTTTTCGTGGGCTTGCTCTGGAGTTATATTCAATTGCTGTGCTACTGATCTCTCTCCCCTCTGATACATAATGCCAAGAGAAAGTGACTTCGCAGTCTGTCGTAAATCTTTCGTAACTTTTTTAATGGGAATATCATACATCTTTGCTGCTGTCTGCTTATGAATATCCCCTAATAGATGAGCTTCCTCTTCCAATTTTTCATTTGTTGGGTTAGCCCTAAACATCTGTCCTTTCTTGTAACTTTCATTAAAAGAATTACATAGATAGGGATCTCCGGATATTGCCGCCCAAAATCTGATCTCGTTTGCACAAAAATCAGCTTGTAATAAAACATTAGGATCATCTTTATCTTCAGATGGCTCCGCGCGGTACAAGCATTTTACACTCTTTTTAAGAGGGCTGTCACTTCTAGGAATTTGTTGTAGATTTGGTTGTGTGCTACAGATTCTTCCGGTAACTGTTCCATTCATAACAAAGTTTGCTCTGACTCTTCCATCCTTTGCATCTGAATTACCGATCATACATTTCCAAATGGAGTTTAAATAAGAAGATTTTAATTTCTTTAACCCCTGCTCTTCTTCATAAAGATGAACTATATTATTTTTATTGCTATATGCTTTTTGAAATAATTTTCCTGTTGAAAATTTACCTTTAGCTTTTTTATCTTTTACAGGAGTTAGTTTAAATCCTTTTTTGGATGTATAAAAAAGGGCAATGCGATGCGCGGGCTTATTTAAATCAAGAATCCAAGGAGTAGTCATACCGAATAAAGAAACGCTTTTACTTTGCGTGCTATACAATTCTTCATTAACTTTTACGCATTCTTCTGTATTTTTATATATTTTCTCGATTTCGTTTATTCGTTCCACAATAGGAGATTCATTTGATAACAAATATTTCAAATGCTTAACGTCTACGCAAAACCCATTGCTGCTTACCCAAGAAAGCATTTTAATAGCAGGAGAAATTAAATAAACTAAAAGTCTTTTTACTTTATCATAATAATCATATTTTTCAGCTACAAGTTTTAAGTAAGAGAAAAGACGAAAAGTTACATAAGCATCCATTCCAGCATAAACAATAAATTTATCTTTTGGTAATAAAAGTAAATTTTCATTTTTTCTAGCCTCAATGGCTTCTTTATCATATAGCTTAAATTGAAAAAATTCATTACATACAGATTTCAATGCGGCACTACATCTTACCTTATCTCCGTTTTCATCATATCTAAATTTTTGAATACGATTTTCATCAAGAAGATGAATAAATAGCATCGTATCAATAATAGGTTTTGCTACATATTTAACTCCAATCTGATTTAATAAGTGACAAACATCAAATTGAGCGTTATGACCAACCCAAGCTATATGAGTATTTTTGTCTTCAAACAATTCTTTTAATGCAGATTTTATTTTAGTAACTTGAGAAGGAGAATAATCAGTGTAGGGATAATCTAAACAAATAACATATCCAACTTTATCATCAATTCCTAATTGGATAGAAACAAGTCTATTGTATTTTTTTGCCAAAGATTCTGTCTCAGTATCAAAAGACACTAATCCTTTGTGCTTATACCTTAGATATGAAATAAATTTCATTGCTTTGTCAAATGACAATTCTTTAGATTTACCAAGTTTAGACCAGTACCTTGGATGTTCAACTGCGAAATCAATAGCACCTAGCATAGGGTAAACCTCTTTAATTATATCTTATATATTTTACAGTTTTAGAAGGAAGGGAATAGTTAGCTATTATATCAGATTTTTTAATATGTACAACTTAAATTTACATTTGATTTATTTAAAGTTTTATATGAACAATCCATACTTTGACATAGCTTCGTCATAATTTGATTTTGGAACAAATAATTTTTCAGTCACTACTTTAAGATTATCATGAATTTGTGATCTTCTGTTACACGCTACGATAGGAACGAAGTCGTTGGGCATCACATACTCAGAAATGTAGATATTCTTTTTAGTTGAAGCCCATTCATAAAATTTATCATAGTCAAATTTATTTTTTGTATAGCCTGTTGTTCTGGTGCCTAGATATGGAGGGTCACAATAGATCAAACTATTTTTAGGTATCTTGATTTTTTCATAGGAAGTATTAAATAATTCTATGTTTACATTTTGTAAATCTTTTTGAAAATTAAAAATACGATTAACGTAAGTGTCTAGGCAAAAACGATACAAATCTTTTAATTGTTTTATTTTTTGTTTATAAGTATCTCCATACTTACTTATGGCTTCTTTCCAATCATTCAGCATATAGCAATCACATATTAATTTTTGATATTTTTCTTTTTCTTTAGAACAGAAGTAATCTTCTCTATTATTTTTAAAAGAAAAAATAGTTTTTATAAATACATCTTTGCTGGAATGAAACTCTTTTCTATCAACGAAATGATCTATCCCTGTAAAAGCATTATTCTTTAGTAATTTTATGGTTAAATAAATATCTTTTGACAAATCGTTGTATATAAATTGTTTATATTTGTTGCTAAGTATAGCTTTATGCATCATACTTGCTCCACCTCCAAATATGTCTACAAAAACTTTACAAGATGGAAGCATAGTAATTAAATCATCAGCTATTATATTTTTAGAACCTAAGTATGGAACACCATAGCTCATTTAACATACCAACTTATTTCTAAATTTTTTCCAAATAGCTTATCAAATATAGAAAGCATTGAATAACGTGTATAGGAATATTTTTTGCAAATGAGATATATCTTTTCTTTATTTATACACAGCTTATTATTGTAAAGGTCTAAGGACATGATGAAATCATCATCAAAAACTTTATAATAAATAGTTGGATAATTTACTTCTTTTCCATTTATATCATAAAAAGAAATTATTTTAAATTTAGACAACATATCTTTTATTTCTTTTTCAAAATATGTAAACTCTAAATTTTTTGACTCTTGTTTTTCTATGCTAGAAAGTTTTTTGAATAATAGTTTTATAGGATCTAGGCAATTGTCATTCGTAAGTTCTATAGTTTTACTGTTTTTTGTAAGACTAATGGAATTAATTATATTCTCATTCCTGCAAACCTCTAGGAGCACTTCTGTACTACCTATCTGTAAGGTTAAATCCATTTTATTTAACAAGCATTTGGTTTCCTTAATATAATATCTTATCCTAATTAGAGATAGGAATTCATCAAAGCAATCTTTATTCATAGTTTAATTTATCCTTTAAAATAAATTTAAAGAGTTATGTTGTTGTTTTCCGATAATAAAGTCACATATAAAGTTTCTTGCATAATCTTTAGAAATCATAGATCTTTCTTTGCTGCATATACCTGCCTTTACGCCCTCTTTCATTTTACTAATGAATTTTTGCTTTTTATCTTTTTGATAACAAAATCCTTGTGTAGGTTTTATGTTTATGAACCAATATGCCGTAGGTTTTTTGAAATAATCACCACGAAGCATTCTATTATTATCTATCAATGTAGGTGGATCAAAATTATTTTTTAGATACCCTGCACCAGTCCATGGATTTTCGACAATCATTCTTAGATTCTTAGTTTTTATGACGCAAAATAATTTTAGCAATAGATTATAAAAGTGTGTCCTATCATTACTCCTTTTGAGAATATGCTTATATACTTCTTTAGTACTATGATTCTTGTACTTATTATAAGTTTTTGTAAGCATATTAAGCTGTGCGTTAGCACAAAAATATATGCAAGGGAAAAAGGCAACAACCAAGTCTTCTTTATCAATCTTATCGAAGAGACTAGCTTCATCTTTATAAGCTTTATTTATTTCTGTAAATAAATCTTCTATATGATCTGTTTGATTAAAATGGTTTTGAATATCATAATCTTCAGCTGGAATACCTAATTTTATGAATTCATTTTTAAAAGTCCCGCTCTGCTCAAAGAAGCAATGCACTTTCTTTATTTTATTCATAATTGCCTATTTAAATGAAACTATTTTTAATGCTTTAAAAAATTCTTTATTGTGGCAAAGACTTTTTGTTTGTCATTATTTATTTCTTCGTCAGTAATACGAATTGTCTTTATCCCATGCTTTTCTAACATATAGTTATCCCTGCGTCTGTCTTTTTCGGGAACACCCGCAAGACTATGCCAATATACGCCATCGCACTCTAAGTCAATTTTAAAATCAGGTAAATATATATCGCAACTATACCTACCGAATCTTTTTTCATCTTCCCATTTTATTCCTAGGGATTCACAGATGCGTATTAAAATTCTGTGTGGTCTAGTTAAAGATGTTTTACATCTTTTTCTTCCTCTGGGGACGGCTACCAATTCTCCATTTTCATTTTCTAAATAAGAGCGGTGTTGGTGTTTCATATTCATTTCTTCATATTTAGATACATAGGAAAATCCGAATATACCGTACTCTTTTCATAATCCTCATCCAATGTTAAGATATTAACCATAGATGAAAATTTTTCATAACATTTTTTCTCTATGTCTCTATTAAGCTTGCTGTCTATGTCCATAGTCACAGAATTCAAATCTTTTTTAACTATGACTACTGTAGGAACTTGGTCACATTCTCCTAGTCTTATTTCAATGATTTTGTCATAACTTTTTAAAATTTGTGAAACGACATACTCCATGGCAAGTAGAATCTGCGCCGATATTAAATACAAAAAACCTGTGGAATAATTTTCTGTAGTCAGAAATTCATTTTCATTAATTTTCATATTGCAACCCATATTAAAAATAAAAGCCATAGAATAAAGACTATTAAATAAAAAACATAACTATAATTTGATGGCTTTGAACGTATATACTTTATATACTCCTCATCAAGTTTATCGGACATCTTTTTATTCATTTGTCAAATCTCCCTATAAATTTCTTTATTTTATCTACAATACACTGTCCATCAATTATATTTTTAGTTTCAATAATTTTCACAAATCTATTAACTATTGATTTACACCATATAGGTATGACTTCTTTCTTGGTCAGTAAAACACATCTTTTCCAATGTCCATCAAATTTAGTAAGACCATTTTTATCAATTTTTAATTTACAATTAATTGATTTAAAATAAGCACTATATGATAGTTTATTACGTTTACAAATATATCCACGAAAATACTTATTATCGCATTTCAAAATAATTTCATCTTTTTTATTTAAATCCATTATTAAGTTATCTTTGAGTATTCCGTCTAAAATAAGATTTAATTTTGAATTTTTATTAATGTCACATCCCCAAATTCTATAAATATGCTTTACTCCATACTTAGAAGTAATCAGCTTATCCCTTTTTTTATCTCTTTCCGTGCCATAAGGGTAGCCATGCCATTTTCCACCATCACATTCTATGGCGACATTTAGTTTTGGCAAATAAATATCAACTGAATATGGAGTAAATTCTTTTTCGATTTCAAATTTAACGTTTCTATGTTCCAAATAAGCTATGACTTTTTTATGAATGTCAGTCATAGTAGTTCTTTGGTGAGAAATTTTATAACTATCTTCAAATAAACCCATAAAACAAGTTATCCCTCTAGTTCAGAAAACATTTTAAGATACTTGCTAACAGTCTCATCATAAACAATATTATTTTTGTCACTTACTGGTTCTAAACTTTTGTAATAAAGAATCATTTTATTTTACCTTTTGCCAACGTGTAATATAAATAAAAAAGAGTACCAAAAGAACTATAAAATATAAATTTTTTATAAATTCTTTTGACACTCTTTTACAGTTTTAGAAAAGTTTACTTATTTATCTTTTTATCTATTTTCTTCAATGTATGTAACTATCCATCCTTATAAGAATGCAATTAAACGTTTTATGAAAATAATCCATACTTCGGTTCATAATTACAAATAAATACTTCGTCTGTAGATTCTTTGCTCTTATCGAGTCTACCTATATGATATACTATGTTAAAATGAATAACTTTGTACTTATTTTTAGATACCCAATTTTTTAAATTATTGCTGTCTATTCCTTTATTTGAAAATACATTACTCATACCCCATTTTATATTATGCTTTGTTAATTTATCACAAAGTTTCCTAAGTGCTAAGTCATCATCTAAACCCCAAGACCTATCCTTAGCTCCTTCATTGTAAACCGCCATACTTCCATAGTAAGGGGGATCAAAATACACAAAGTCATTTTCTCTTAACTTTGAATAATCTATATCAGAATAGCTTCTGTTTAGTAAAGTAATTTTTTTATCAAATAAATCAAAATTTAATATATTATATATTGCGTGTTTATTTAAAATATTACTACCTAGGGCAACATTAAATTTATTATTAGTAAATCGTATCAAATGGCAAAAAGAATAATAGTGAAGAAGAAAAAGATAAATTGGTTTTTTATTTTTATTATAAAAATTTCTGAAAGTTTCATAGCTTTTTATATATTTATTTTTTTTCTGCTGATTTCTTTTATGAGGTAAATGAAATTTTTTTATTAAAAATCTAAGTCTAACTATTAACTTTTCTCTATCTTGACTAAATTTTTTCAATAATTTATATATAGAAAATATACGATAATCTTTATCATTTATTATATAGCTATTAGCTTTAACATTTAACGAAACCGTTAAGGAACCTGCGAAGGCATCAACGAAAGTATTTATATTTTTTGGGAAATATTCAAGTAACCCTTTAGAAATAAGCCTTCTTTTGCTTCCCATATATATTATAGGAGAAATTTTCATTATTTATTCTATTCCTACGCTATTCGAGATGCCACTTCCTGTTCCCGTGCCACTTCCTGTCCCAATTACCGATTTACCGTCTTCTTGTAATTCTCCGTTATTTGTTGTAGTTACATTTACTTTAACCTCAGTAGAAACACTTATTTTCTGAGCTTGTAGAAATTGCAAAATAGTTATTACTAAATCATCAACAAAATTTTTTATGCAGTTATCTACTGCATAAGAATCACTATAATCAGCATCCATTCTAGCTTTTTCATAATCAATTATATTTTTTCTGATATTAGTTGTCAAGTCTACTTTTTGAGATATAACGCCTTGATATAAAGTAATATCTTTTTTTATCAAATCTGTAAATTTTTGTTTCTCTGAAGAAACTTTCATTTTTGCAAGTTGATCTTCACTAAGTCCTGATTGTTCAGGTATTGGATAATTGGCCATGTTTAATTTCCTTTATGTGTTTATTTAGTTTCAACATTTCTACTAATTTGATTAGGAAGTGCCTGTGCCAGAGTTATACACGCAGCGGCAAAATCAGGACTTGGTGTAGGAGATAAACCTGGATGTACGTGAGCTGCGACGCTAGACAAAAATAATATAAACGCTTGAATAAAAGTGTCACCATAAAGTAGGGGATGCGTTGCAGAAGAACATAACTTAACCAGATTACCTTCAAGCGTAGCTGTACTCGCAGACTGTATAGTTGTGTCGGAAGAAGAATCTATTGTTATTCCTGCGGAAGTTTTTACAGATATGTCTTTTGTGACTGTTATTGAAACGTCAGCCCCAACATTTCCAACCAATCTTCCTGATGTTAAGTCAAAATTAAAACCATTCGTGGCTTCCGCAGGAAGTACAAATGAGCAATTACCCTTATTATCCATCTCAAAAGAAGCATATTGTTGTAGTTTTGTGTAATATCTGTTTCTAACGCGAAGGAAATTTCCAGTACTTGTACTTATAACACAAATTCCACGGTCATCAATAACATTACCCTTTCTTAAGTCAAGAAGATAACCTAAGTCTGATTTCATAACTAAAGTTTCTTCTTTAGCAAATCCTGATTCTCCAGAAGGAGCTTTTATGATAATATCATCAATACTATTCTTTGGTCTTCGCACAACGCCTAATCTATACTCATCATCAATAGTTGCAGATTTGTGCTTGTGCATTTGAAAAACAAACGTAGGTGCTTTTTGAAACAAAGTTAAAGAATCACCATTTAAGGTGACTTCTACTAAACCTGCTCTTGTCTGTTTAATCGGTCTGTTTGTATGAAAAGTATAAGCCATCCCATAGCTCATTCTATCGAGCTCACCTTCTGCTAATTCTCTATAAATAGAATTTCCGGAATTAAATCCCGCTATAGGATTTTCGGGATTCATGTTCCGATAACCAGTCATTAGTGATTGTCGGCTTTCCGCATTATACGATATGTTTAAGACAGCCCCGGCTTCGGGCATACATCTATCCCAAGAATTTACAGATAAAAATGGATGAAGTACATTAACTTTTACAGGGGAACCAAATAAAATAAGTTCCTCACTTTCAGCATTTACTTGTTTTATCTGTGCAAAAACATCTCCAAGTAAAAATCTATTTTTTTCTATACTTCTTTTTCTTATTTGTCTTTTCTCTGCATAGGCACTAGTAGCATTAAACATAATAAGTCAATCCTTTACTTATTTATTTATCCGTATATAAAACATTTATTCCAGTTTCACCTAACTTAACGGTGTTATTTCCATTCTTATCCGTGTATTCGATAGGTGTACCTTTTCCATTAAATATATTTATGAAGGTATTATCTTCTCTCATCTTGCGTATAAACCTTAAGTCAACTGTTGAAGATACACTTTCATTTACTTGAAAAGTAAATGAAAAAGAACTTACTATACCCAATCTACATCTTTCAACATTTAACATAGGCTTATTCGGAAAAATTGCCCATCTAAATGCTATTTCCATTTCCATAGAAGATGAAAGAATGTTTCTTTTTATAAGTTCAAGAACTGCTTGATTTAACAAAGGAGAAGTGCTTGCCGATTCAAGCATCGTAGGAACTGTAAGTTCCTCTATATTTACACCATACTTAAAAGCCAAGGCGTCACACCATGCATACGCGGTATGAACAAAATCAATAACTTTTTGAACTTGAGTTTCTGGTCTAGTTACGCCACCAGTTGCAGCAACGCCTGTAACAACATCATCTACAACTTCATTCACAGTTCCTGAAATTAAGTGATTATTAACTCTTAATTGATCTGCGTAGGCACCAAAACTATCTGGAGAAAAGTCATACATAGGAAATTCAACTACAATATCTCCCATAGAATTACAAAACCATTGGTAATCAAGGGCTTCAATCGCCTTATTGAACATTTCATATCTGGTACTAAATTGGAAATCTGAATTTATACTGTCTAACTGACTACTAAAGATACTACTAGCTTTTAATCCATTTCTTGGAACTAACAAATGAACAAATCCATTATAGGGGTCAAATTCTCCGTAAGGAATAGTGGCAGAACCTACTTTATAAACTTCATCACTTGTAAAATAATCCGCTTTAGTTCCAAAGACTAAAACATCATACCACAGTTCCATAGCATCTATGTGGTCTTGATTTACTTTTTTCTTTTTTTCATCTTCCCAATAATAAGGACAATTTAGTACAAATCCTGGAAGAAAACAACCTATACCATTTTTTGAAGGTTTAGTTCCTTCTGAAGCAGTTTCTAAATTTATTGCTTTTAAATAAGCATTATTGTAATAAATGCTATCAGATAGAGTAGCTACTACTTTACCTATAAAATCTTTTTTAAAGTCTGTATAAGAATGAACTCTTCCTGTCGATAAATCAAGAAGTACTTGTCCTACTCCACTATGAGAATACTTTGTTCCTGCTTCTCCTCCTTTTCCTCCGTCAGCAATAACGTCACCCATATATCCAACGTAACTTCCATCACCAGTTCTCATTTCTGATTTCTGTCTTTGCGTATCTGTTCCTACTTCCCATCTTGGATTAGTTAGAACTCGTTGCTTCTGCATAATTCCTCTTATGTCATAGCAACTAACAGTAAAATACTTCTCACCATTTACATAATCAGTATGATCTGTTATGTTTTGAATAAAACCAGTAAACATAGGTGCCCACTTATCTTCTGAGAAAGGAGAAGATGGGTCTCGTATAAAAAATCTAATTGGGTCATTTTTTTCAAATATACAAGATTCAATAGTTAGAGGATATGGCTTAAAGCCTTCCGTGAAGTCTACTTGAATATATTTTGATAAAACTATATCCGCATTTAAAATTGATTTATTTATATAAACTAGCTGCTTTGCTGCATCAGAGTATAAGTTATCATTAAATAATTCTTTATATGTATAAGTTTTTAATACTTGATTGCTGTGTAATTTACTTATTTTAGAATTTAAGTTATCTTTTTGAACATTATAATTAGCCGACGAATTGAAATTTGCACTTATTTTATATCTTCCATTTTCTTTTGAAAAATTATTTAAAACTATATTTTTCTTTGTTTTTGCAGAAGTAATATCATTATTTAGAGAAGCTATTTGCTTAGTAATACTAGTTACTTGCTTTTGGTAAGTATTTTGTTCTTTAGTGTCTTCTCGTAAAAGTTCTTTTATACTTTTTACACTGCTCTTATCGGTATTACCCTTCAATGCCTCATTTAAATCGTTTATCATATCTGTATATTTTTGAAGATATACATTCGCATCATCTAACTCACTTTTAAGTTTAGCTATCTTTTCATTATCGTCATTCACTGTTGCGCTCAAACTGTCCAATGCCTTAGACGCAGAGTCTGGTATAGCTTCTGTTATATCTACTGATTTTGAATTTTCATTTTTCTTATAGGTATACTCATTTGTTCCACGGTCATATTCTTTTATATAACCTTTATTATCTGCGGTAAGAGTAAATATATCATTTACATTATCTAAATCAAAACTCATGGTTCCTGGCCCGTTTCTGTCAGGTCTAGTAACAGTTATTCCGCCTCTGACGTGTGCAGTAACTTCTGCACCAAAAATAAACATTCTAAAGTCGTGATTAAAAAATTTTTGACTATCTTTAAAATAAAAATTAGACCTTCTTCCAGATTTAAATTCCTGTCTTTCAGAAGATACAACATCAACATCATCTACACTATAATCAGCAGAGTTGATTTTAGTCTTACTTTTACTTTTAGTATTACTATTCTTTTCATTAGACTTTTTAGCAGATTCCTTAGCCATTGCTTTCCTTCTTTGAGAAAAAATGTCTCATTGAACTAATAGTATTATTTAACTTTTCTAGTTCTTTCTCAACAGAATTATCTTTTTTCTTGTTGTCTAATTTTGCAAACTTCTTATCTAGTTCTCTGTCTAGTATCTTATCTTTTAAATCTTCATTCAAACCAACTACATCTATTAAAAATCCTAACCTTTTTATTTCTAATAACTTTTCAAACTGTTCCGATTCTTTTTCAAAGTCTAATTCAATGTTTAAACCCTTTTGCTTTATTTGATCTCGCAAAGACTTGTTGTAAATAGAATACGCTAATTTTAACTTAAATATTTCTTCTGTGCTGCTAGAATAAATATCTACTTTTTTAGAATCTAGTATAGGAAAATGTTTTACGATTTCTTTTCCTACAACGAAATTAATACCATCTTCCTTTTTTACATCAAAGTCAACAGTTCCATCATCAAGTATAAGTTCTTTTTTAACTTTTTTTTCACTATCTTCTTCATAAGACTTTTTTCTTTTTTTAAACAAAGACTCTAAATCATTTTCCATAAAATTAGTCCTCATCTAAACCAGACAACGCCTGTTCTAAATTTTCAAGAGTTTCTTTATTTATAGGATTCTCTTTCATAGAGCATTCTTCAATAGCAGAAGCTAAAGTCAAAATAGCCTCTGCTGGAATTTTTACAACTACAAAATTTCCTCTCTTTCCACTCATAGACATAGTTAAAGTTTTTCCACTTAACCTCGCAGTCAGTCCTTCTATTATTGTGTAAGGAGGGTCAAATTTTGCAATACTCCTTCCATCGCTATCCAAATGTGGAATAATAGGATTATCTCTTGAATCACTTTCAAGATATATAGCATTGTCTTTTATAGTAAAATTTGTCATACCATAGTCCTTTGAATAATTCCTTCTCCGACACTTTTTATTTCTTTTAATGTGAAGTGTGCACTATCCATCGCGGATAAAACTTTATTTATATCATCAATCAATTCTTCAATTTCATATTTATGTTTCAACACGTCTTCATATACTATGTCTATCAAAGATAGCTTGGCTTCTTTCGTCATTGAAGACATAAGTGCGCCATATTCTACCATAATATAATTTTTTGAGTTTGTATAGATATAGTTTAATCTGTTAAGCATCTTTTTTAAATTTATATAAAGCTCGACGGCTCTAACTCTATACTGCTCATTTATTACCATCTTTTTAGCTATATTAGTCATATCAGAATTTGGAACGTTGAAAGATAGGTCAAATCCAATATCTAATTTCATGTTATCTATCTTTTTAGAAAACATAAGAAGAGATTTTATTTCTTTTCTTACTGGATTTGGGTCAATGTAATATTTTTCTGCCATGGATAAGGAATCAGATACTACACTTCTATTTTTAATTCTTTTTATTAAAATTTCTATATTCATTTTAGAATAACTCCACTATTTCTTTTCCATCTTTTCTGGGTTTTTCAAAAAATGGTTTTATGTTCATTTTTTTCTTAACCATATCCCAATGCGATATATTTTGTTTATGCTCAATGCTTGAATATCCTGTTTTTCCTTCTCCCAAATGAATAGATTTAATATAAATGAATTTTTGTTCATCATACTGCTTCTTTCTTTTTTGGTATGAACCAAAACATACTCCAGCATTATCTATAAAGTCATATATTATAGCTTCTTTCTTTGATGGAATCTTAGTTCTTATTCGCGAAAACTGCTGATAATAAGTAGGTTCATTGCTTATTGGCAGTATATTAAAATAAACATCCCATCTAGGGATGTTTATTCCTGTAAGCATACTTCTCATAGCAACTACTACTTTCAATTTTCCACTATCGGCGCAACTTAAAATTTTATTACGGTCTGACTTACCGTGAAATGCCTCAGAAGGAACACCCAGCTTATTCAAGCTACTTGCTAATAGCTTTGCATGATTTACTCTATCCGTTCCAATTAAAATATATTTTCCTTGTTCTGAAAGCTGCTTTGCAAGTTTTACTATTTTGTTATTCCTATATTCATTATTACAGTAGCTATTAATAAGCTTAGACCAAGCGTAAGGCCCTCCGCCGAAAGATGGAGGTATTATATCAGTATACGTAGGACAAACTTTACAAACCATTTGTTCCATTTTTCCTTCGGCCACCACATTTCCAACTATATATCTGCAATAAATTTCTCTTCCGTCTTTTCTTTCAACGGTCGCAGTTACTCCGCCCTTATACCTGGCAGTGAACTTACTTATAACGTCTTTAGGACACTCTGCATTGCACTTATGTATTTCATCTATAAAAATTAACCCAAAAGCATTTCTATACCTATGCAGTTTTAATGGATTTCTATGCCATTTTTGCCAACTAGATAAAACTATATCATACTTATTTATGTCAGACCATTTTTTTAAATGGCCTATTATTGGATGTTTTGTAGATTCAATGTCGTTAATGTTAGAAACAAATTTTCTATATTCTTTTTCCCATTGATTTAATAATTCTATGTGGTCTGCAATAATCAAAGTTTTTCTTTTTAACTTTGTGACTATGTATCCCATACATATAGTCTTACCAAACCTAGCCCCACATTTCATTATTCCATTTTTCTTATCTAACCATTCTTTAATTACTTCTTTTTGCCCACTCTTAAAACAAAAGCCGTCTTTAATCTTCAAGTGACTCAATGAATAGTCACTCATAGGAACATCCGCTCTATTATCAAGAATACGAAAATCTCTAAAATACTTTTTTAGCAAATCTTTTCTTCCGGTATAAAAGTTATAAGTATTTTTTACTTTATTGAAATAATAACCTTTAACTTTTAAATCAAGACTACCATCATAATCTTCGTCTTCTTTTAGCTTATCTTCACCACCTCCATAATAATTTACCAGAGTTGATGTAAAAGCATCAGTAATTTCTTTTGTAACATACTTTTTAGGAACAGAAAGAACATTGCTAATAACGGCTTTCTTCATTTTATTTTCCTTCTTCTTTTTTCTCCTCTTTTACACTTTCATCTTTAGTTACATTATCGCCATACACAGCAGTAACTTTAGCTGATTTATCATTGACTACTTCTTCCCTTGCAACAAGAATATCATTTTCTTCTTTTTTCATACCCATTTCCTTTTTTGAGTTTAATGAACTACCATCATTCTATGTTAAGAATTGTTTTTAACAAAATTTTTTATTTTAATTTTTAACTGATTTATATATTTAATAGGAGCATTTCCTGGGTCTAAATTTTTTTCTCGGTCTCCTATAATCGGAAGTCTTAACCGTAATGTAGGTACATAATCTTTTATTGATTCATATACCATTTTACTATCCTTCCAACCAGTTTCGTCCCCATCAAAAAATACAATTACATGACTAGCTTTATTAGCCAACAAATCCCTTTTTTCTTCTGACCAATTTCCAGCGCCAAGCATACAGCAAGATTGAATACCTTCTTGAATCAGTCTTAATGAGTCAAAAGGCCCTTCTACTAAAACGATAGGAGTATTATCCGCATACTTCTCATGAAACAAAACAGTTTTTGAAGCCCACTCACCTTCACTATTTTTTTGCTTCAAACAAAATTTATCTTGTCTTTCTTTTTCTCTAGCTAAAGCTATCCATCCTATCTTTTCTTTATTCTCATCATACGCATAAAACAAAAGTCTTTCAGTTCCTCCAATATCCAGTAATTCCCCTCTTTTATTTCTAGCATCTGGATTATAATCAAAATAGCTATATGCTCCCATTTTTTTCAAAACTTTTTCACCTATTCCTCTCCAAGAATATTTCCAATCTCCCAATAAAAGTGGAGAGATAGGAACAAATTCTTTTTTTGTACTTTTCTCAATAGAGAAGTCAAAAAGCTTATCATCAAGATAACTTCCTGCTCGTGGAATAGGTTCTGCTTTTAACCTTCTTTCTTTTGGAAGAGTTTCATCAGTAATTAATTTATTAAAAAACCCAACTTTTCCACAAGACCAGCAATGAAAAATGCCAACAGGTATGTATTCTTCACCCCTATAGTGAGGAACTAGATTTATAGAAAGTCTGTGATAGCTATAGCTAGGATAAGTTGGAGAATGGTAAGGACAAGTTATTACTACGCTGTCTTTTCTCATAGTATGTGGTAGCTTATCCAAACATTTCATAATGTGAGAAACTGCGGATTCACCATCAAGATATTTTTCTTCCATATAGGTATGATACTTATATATTTAAATCATTTATTAAAATCATCTTAAAAATCATTATCCTTTAAAGATTTAGCTTGTACTGTTGCGTATACTCCAATGTCCTTAAAATCTACAATCCATACGCCATCGCAATCTTTAATGTAAGCAATATGTTCAATCATTTTATATTCCTATATTTTATAAATACATACATACGTATGTGCAACACTAAATAATCTTTTCAGTCTTTAACGGTCGTATTGATGCTATTTTTATAGCCCATTCTATTTCATCTTTACCATACGTATATTTTGTTCCATCACCTCTCTCTGTGTAAAAATCATCAAATGAGGATAATAGTTCAGTTTCCATATCTATATTCCTTTTTCCAAAAAGAATAGTCCTGTAGTCTTTTACTTTAAAGACATATAACTCATATTCTCCATAAAAACTATCATCAGAAATTTTCTTTTTAATCTCGGCAATCTCAAGTAGTGATTTTGAATATTGGATGTTCAAAAACATAGGAGTGCTATAAGATTTTTTAGATACCTTAAAAAACACGTCAAACGCACTTCTGCACAGGGGACACTCTCTTTTTATAAGAGTATCCATAGGTTTAAGTCCAGTAAATAAATGCTGTTTCATTATGGGGTATCCAACCATCGGTTCACCGCATACGGGACATTTAAATTCAAGTCTATTATCCTTAAGAATGGTGTATTTGTAAGCCCTGTCCATTACTCTCTTGTCTTCGGTATCATAATAATTCATTATTATACTCCTAGTAAAAGAATCCATGTAAGTATTATCTGCTCTAAATGGAATATCTGATCTACTATCAAACTTATATTCTTTTTATTTGCTTTTAAATCATCCACTACTGCATGAATTATCGTATTCAAAATAACCATGACTATGAATAAGTTACCAATATGAGTAACTAAAGCCACAGGTAGCATCATAACAAAAGTCCATTCAAAACTATGAGCAAGAAGACTTATGATATAATCCTTTTCATACATAGGATGTGGACAATTCTTTTTCCACCATTCTTTTTGTTTCAAATTAGCCAGGCAACCCTGTAGATGAAAGTCATCTACTAAGTGAAGAAAAATCATAAGAAATAAAATAAAAATTTTCATTACAATAACCCTTCTTTTCTCATAGCGTCAAGAGCTATGTCTATAAAGTTCCTAATGTTTTTACGAAATAAAACATCGCTGTCGCAGTCATTTCTTTTAATTCTGTGTATACCTCCATCCGATAAAACCCAGCCCATTGAGTCATAAACTTTTCTTTTAGCTTTAGAAGATAGCTTTTCATAATTAGGTATTCTATTTACGATGGAATCACTAATTGAATCTCCAATCATATTGTCTAGGTAAGCGTCATTAGATAATTTTGAAATATCCAACTTACAAAATTCATTTGGGTTATTCTTTTTGTAGTCGTATTTACTATTTATATCATTGACCATTTCCTTTATTCTTTTAATCGTTTTATTGGCTTCATCTTTTGATGAAGCCTTTATTTTAATCTGTGCATTCCAAATAAATTCCATATTATTTTCTATTTATATATTTCATTTTTTCTTTTACATTTTCAAAAGTTCTAATTAAGCAATGAATTTTACGGTCAACAAAAGATTCAGAATATACCGTTTCCATTAAACACCTAACGTCATTAAACAACACTTCCAAAACTTCATGAAAAGCTGTCTTATCAATATCATTGTATGTTGTTTCTATGTTGGAAAGATATGATATAGTATATGCTATGGTTACTCTATGCTGTGTGTCTGTTAAAACGTTATCCTCACCATACATAGATCCTTCGACACCATCTTTTACTTGAGGAAGCACATCAATTTCATAGGATATTAAACCAAATAAATTCTGATAAAAAGAAACTCTTTCCTTAAAGAATTTTATTCTTTTATTATACTCTTTTTTACTTATAGACTTACTCATAGTTTTTCCTAATCCTCATAATTCATACTAATTAAAAATATTCTGTATATTTTATTTGAGTTATTCTTAATATCTTTGATTACTTTTTCTGCATTTTCCTTATATTTAAAAAATTACGTCTGCTATATGGGTGTATTTTTTAATCAATCTTTATGAAGTGGGAAATCCCTAATCTGTTTTGCAATTTTCACTCTCTCTTTACCCAGGCTACACTTCCACTTCAGCCACAATCCATCTAAGCATATTTCCTCAACATCATTATTTCCGAAACCAAATAATGTTGCCCTTTTTACAATAGACCTAGCCTTTATATCAAAAGGACAATAGTTACAGCGAATTTTGAACATTCCCTTGCCAAGTTCAGACCTTCTAGATCTAGAAGCTTGTTCACACGCGAAGCAACAAAGGTCTCCGGAAAGCCCTATGTACTCTGGATGTTCTGCAATCCAATTAAACTTGTGGGCATCTGGATGTTTGCTTAACCAATCCCACATTTTATAATGTGCTTTGTGCCACTCAGGATCTTCATCCTTAAGTATTTTTCTTTTAGTACTAATTCTCAAATAAATGTATATGCATAGTATACTTAAAAACGAAACGGTAAAACTTATAATGAACAGTTCCATGAGTATTCCTTTTTTTTAATTGTTTGTTATATTATTTTACACTTTTTCAAGCATTTAATCTTGGACGAATTTTAATATAGAATCCTTGTTAGACTTATAATATTTATCCCAGATTCCTATTACTTCATCAGTGCAAGTCAAATCATCCATATCATATTCTTTCTTAACTACTGGACTAGCCACATAAACATTTTCTGATCCTATAAACTGTTTAGCAATATAAGTAGCACTCTGATTTGACCTAGCCACAAGCTTTTTAAAAATATATACTGCCCACTCCACAGTATTTTTATTTCCACCAATACCTTTTTTATCAACAGTCATACCAGTATCTAAATGAAGAATTTTAATATTTCTTCCATAATTAGATTTTTTAGGATCATTCATGCCCGCAGCTAGAATAGCAATAGGATTATTTGCAAAATTTCCACCATCAATCCAAGACATATCATTTCCGGCTGGAAAGAAGTACGTTTCTGCACTAGTGCTCGCTATAACAGAAAACCATTTATCTACGTCCATGTCACCTCTATCAAAAACTTTTTCTGGATTATTTACAGAAATGATATTAAAAGCAGGGATGAAAATCGGTTTTTTCCAATCGGACATTTTTCCTACTAGTTTTTCTTTTAACAATTTTTTCAGATAAGAATTATCATAAGTAGGACAAGGATATTTTTTAACTTTATCAATAACCCCGTATTTTGTAAATATCTTCTTTAGATTATTTTTATACATATCAAAAATATCAAGTGCAGAAATTTCTTCATCTAGGCATCCCGCTAAAATAGCACCCGTAGAAGTTCCAGCATACCCAACTGACATATCGGATATTTTTTTCCCTAAATCACATTCTATGTTTGATAATAATCTTGCAGGCCCTATGCCTAATGCACCGCCGCCTGAGCAAGATATTGCTAGTGATCCCATAATTAGTTTACCTCTCATCTTTGATCTAACAAATGATTAGAAAAATATTTTTTCAAATCTTCTAAAGCAGCTATAACATCATTATGAAAAAATAAAATATATTCCTTATAGAAGTGATTGTTAATGTATACTGATACCTTCCCCTCGGATACACTTATCTTAGTATTACATCCATTATCAAATACTAAACATTTTAAATCTAAAAATATTAATTTTACACCCAGGCAAATAGCAGTATCAGTAATTACATCTATTTTCATTAACTACTCCTTAACATTTTATTTAATTGTTAATACCAATTTTGTTCCGATATAGTTACCAAATAATTTTTCTACTTGGGAACCCCTAGTTTCAGAAAATAGAAATGATTTAAAATGTTCTATCATTTCATAAAAATCCTTTATAAGGAAAGTATGATTTTCTTTTACTCTAAAATTAGAAAGAAGAGAATCTAAATATTCTTTTGCTGCCTCTATTGAGGTGAAACCCACATGAGTGGAATACAACTCAGGATATTTATCATTACTGCTATTAAGTTTTAATTTACTGGCATTATCAAAAGTAAAATCATAATCTGTATAGCATTTCATAGTAAATATTATTTTAGAAAATTTAGAAGATTTTTCAAATGTATATTTTTCTAATTTAAGTAATAAGTCTAAGCCGACTTTTCCCCCATCGAATACATTTTCTCTATTAAACCAATATCCATCAAATTTACCTACACTTATAATAGGGTTACTGCATAACGGACTACGCATAAGTTCAACAAAAAAATCAGAATTATAAATCTTATAATACTTACAATTTTGAGTATGCTTTACTAAGCTAAAGTCCGGCGTATCTATTAATTTTCTAAGCTGCTTTATATTCATATCTTACCTACTTCATATATTTTATACTTAGTATGGTCTTTTACAATGAAACCAAGTACCATTTTCTTCATAACTGGCTTCTGAAAATGATTTAGCTTTTTTAATTCTTTTTTCACCTTTATAATTTACAACTGTAAATTCTTGTTCTTCTCTATCATCAACAAACAAGCTTTTAATAGCATCATATTTGGATTTTTTAATTTCCTTAAATTGAAAATCAAAACAAGAATTTTCAATAAAATTTAATGTGGGACAGTGGCACGCATCTACACTATCAAAGCATACCTCAATATGGTTACCGATAGCTTGGTTAGACATAACATATCTAACACTAGATAATTTACCATATTTCTTTACGTAGTAAAAAATATTATTAAACCTTGAATACTCATAATTACGTTGGTTAGAACCTTCTAAGTAACTTTTATTAATGATATTTATATAATCATTTCCGTTAGATAGGTATCCTAGTATTTTATCTATGTACACATAATATTTTCCTATGTACTTATGAAATACTTTTTCAATAAATCTTTCTTTTTGACTTCTGTTCTTGTAAATTCCTTTTCCAACAATGATAGATTTCGTGGCTAGGTAAGTATAAAACTTATCAAGAAATTTTTGAGGTATTAAATCGTATGTCATTTTAAGTACTCTTAATAAATAGTGTAATCTATCGTTATGCTTTTACTATTTCCCGGTATGCCATATCCCGCCGGAGTAAAGGTTTTCTTCAAATGAATTGGATGGAGTATTTATTTGAGGAACATATTCTGGAAAAGGCATAATTACCATAGGCATAGTATTTACTTTTTACAGTTTTTAATATGCCGTGATAAGTTAATTCGAAACTAAAAAATAAATATCCCTATAAAAATGATATTTAGTATCGTTTTATAGGGATATTTTTATTTATTTATTTATTTATTTATTTATCAATCATTACTACGTATTCATTACTAGAAGAAAAATGCGAAGTATTTTTCAAAGTTTCTTTTATATACTTTTTATACTTTAAGGTATCATCTACTACAAACACATACCTTCGGCAACTAAACCTATCTAGGCAAATTTTAATCCATTCATCACAAGATAAAATCTTTATTTTCTGATTCCACTTTTCTTTATCTCCATAGGGAGGGCACGTTAATAGGCAATCATACTTCCCTTTATAGCTAAGTGCGTTGCCCACACTAATATGTGCATTTATTTCATATCCATTATTTTTTATATACTTGATGAGATTATTGGACTCATCAACAGTCGTTTTATTTATATCAAATCCTATGTATGATTTATTTTCACTAAATGCCCCAAGCATCCTTCCACTAAATCCACTGAAAGGATCAAAAATTTCTTTATACTTAAAAAGATATTTGTTTATCAAATACTTTGCGAGCATAGGTTTGAAATAACTCGGAATAGGTGCATACCCACTAGTAGTAAATCCACAATAATAAATTCTATCTGGAACAAATCCTTTCTCTAAATACTTTCTATTATCTCCTCTCTTATACCAGTCTGATCTCGTTAGTCTATTAAAATAAAATCTTTTAAATTCATTGAAATCATTTTTTATCTTTTCCCAGTACAATATACTAGATAAATGATGTATCCTATTTGCAGCGTTCAAAGATAAATGGAATCTTTTTACTAAGCTACTAGAAGTTTTTATTGATTTCTGCGAAGATAGCAAACTCTTTAGTTCATTTATGCAAGAAGAGTTCTTTATTATTGGATATGGAAAGTTTACATTTTGTATTCTATTAAATTCTTTTTTAGCATAAGTCTTAACTATGTTCATTCCATATTCTTTGGTGCAGTTCATATATTTACTTATCCAAACAAATTTTTTATTTTTTCTTCTTTACTCAAAGAATCATTAAACAAATAATAATCAGTATTGTACTTCGTATCTTTAAGTATGTTCCAGCAATGTTTTTCAAAATCCTTATTATGTGGAGCTATTCCTAAATAAATCATTAACAAATAATGTCTAGCACATTTTCTACAAGAACCACAGTTATGCCTTGGAAGTTTTACTTTATATTTATCTTCATTTAAATGATGAAGTTTTTCATTAAATCTTCCGCAAGAAACACAACTATAGTAATAGTTAAGGGATTTATTTTCATTTAAATATAAAATCCTATCACCTTTATTTGCATTTTTTATAGGTATAAATTCTATTTCTATGTTCTTTAGAAAAGCGTCTTGAACAGATATGCAATCAGTAACATTAATGCCGGCTATTGCATTTTCTTCCTTCAAAGAAGCACTATATCCAATAGATATTTTATTATATCCTTTACTAGCACAATAATCTATCATCATCGCCATAATAAGTTGATTCTTTACAGGATTCTCCTCAACTTTCTGCGCATTTAGTATCTTTACTATTTTTGTTTCAATTAAGTCAAACTTATACCTATGAGCAAAAGATTCAGATGATTTTGTTGCTAAATAGTTTTCATAAGTATTTGCACCACCCAAATGAAACAAATGAACTGAATAGCCCATTTGTTTTAACTTTAATGCTTGGTAACAAGAATCTAAGCCGCCACTAAATCCAAGGACTACATCGTTAGACTCGCTTTTCAGTTTTATCTTTTTAGCAACATAAGTAGATATGTTTATTTTTTGTTTATATATTCTACAAACAACGTTACACATATCTTTAAGAAAATCAGGAACACGAACGTCTTTTAATTCTTTAAAATTAAAAGCATCATATATAGGTGCTACATAATCTGTAAGAATGTGAACTTTATAGTTAAATATAAGTTTGAAAGTATTGTATAGGTTAGAGAAATTAAGATTTATGCCTTTTAAATTATCTAAGCTAAAGTCAGTTATTCCATCTAAAGGATTATGTGAGGATACCTTTGAATAGTACATTTTTCTAGTTCTGACTAATTTATCTATATCTAAATACGAAGGTGCACAATACCCATTTAGCACTAAGCTTCTTCCTAACCTAGAATTTTTATTAATTTGCTTATTGTATAGATTTTTATAGTCACCTTTAATTCTTTTATCAGAATAACTATACTTTAAATCAAGCTTTGATATTTGATGTATCATTCTTTTCCTATATTCTTTATAAGTCAAAGAATACACTTTCTCAAACTCAACAAATCCTAACTCTATATTTTTAGAATCTATAACTACTAGCTTGTATGGATAAGCATTCTTAAATCTCAAAAAGTCTTTTTCTCCCCTAGCGTGGTGCCCGTCGGAATCACATAATAATCCATGACAATACTCTCCGTCAATTTCAACCAAAGTATTTACTTTTCCGTTTTTATATGTGGCGAAGTCAAAATGATGTTGATTTAAATAAAATTCTGACGTATAAGTATAATTTGATTTATCTAATTTTTTTGAAAACTCATACTCTGAGTTTGATAAATATCCGTGATGCTTTTCTCTTATATGAGAAAAAACTTTTTTAAAAACATCAGGGCACTGCATAGGATTTTTTGTCCCGAAGTGTTTCAAACTAGTAGCTTCTTTATTTCTCAAAATAATAGGATCTTTGTTTATACTTGATAAAAATTTCCTACCTTCTTTAGTCTTAGCCCAGCTATCAACTTTATACTTATCATATATAGACTTTCTTACCTTATTCATAATCAAAGAACAGTGATTACTATCCTTCATAGGATGTTCCACATTCCAATTTTTTAAAAATGTATTCTTTGCTTTTTCTTTTATTTGTGCAGATTGCATCGGGTATTTTACTTTATACTTCTCTAGCATAGTCTTATGTATCTTTGACTTAACTTCATTATCTTGAAATACGCAAGCTACATTTCTTTTTCTACGATTAGTTTGAATAAGTTTATTTTTTATTTCTTTTGAATCCATGGGATGTTTCACACCCCAAGATTTCAACATACCCTCTTTAACTAAGTTTGGTATCTTAAAAGAGCAAGTAACGCCATAATGTTTTTTAAAAGTTTTCTCTTTAGATTTTTTAACTTTAGATGATTTACTTGGATTATCTACGCCCAAAGTAGAAATCCAAGTAGCTTTGCATTTATCTAACCTGTCTTTGCTTGTGCAAGAGCATTTTCTAGAACAATACTTACCGAATCCTTCTTCAATAGTTATAAATTTCGTAGGCTTTCCACAGCTTAGGCAATATCCCTTTTTTCCTAGATATTTTAGATAATACATTTCTGCGCTCATTTTATGAACTCTAGCTATATGCATTCCTAATTTTTTATCGGGAAAAACTTTGTTGCATATCCTACAAATCATTATATAATTCCTATGTATGTATGTCTTTATATATATATATATATATTGCTTTTACATTTTTATAGACCGAGTATTACCATAAGTCCCCAGACGTTATTTCCAACTCCTGATTTATACCCTTCGTACTGAATAACTCTATTATGCATCGAGTTATAGCGAGTAAGAGGTCTGATAGCAACACTTCCAATTCCGGCGGAACGAGTAACTGCTACTTTTGTTTTTGATAGATTGTTATTTATCCATTCAATCAAAGAATTGTACGCAGCGTCGATATTTCCTGTTCTGTCATAGTCCAAAGTAGTAGTTTGGCCTGAGAAGTTAAATGCAAGATCATTTTCCAACAGGTACTGGGATTTCAATCCGTAAACTGCCGCGGCAGCTATAACGTATATTGGATATGGAGAACTATCTAAAGTGTTCCAAGTTATATATGGCTGACAAACTGGGTACCAGTTGTTTACCATAGCCAAACCCTGATTTAAAAATTCTATTAAATCTGAATCTGAATATGAATTTGGTGCACTTTGTCTTTTATTAAATCTATCAATTAAAATTCTTAATTGATCTGAGTATTTTAAAAGTTTAGGCTTAACACTTCTTATAGTTTTATATTCTCTACTTACGTCAGATATTTCCGAATACCTATAGCTCCAGATAATTAAATAGTCTCCCGCGGATAATCCTTGAATATCCATATAATATCCCAAGTGGCCCCTATCACTAACAGGGCCTTTTAAGTCAGCCATGGAATAACTAGCATAGACATTATCTGTATCTGTAGCTAAATAAATATCTATATTTATTTCGATAGGCTGCATTTCAAAAAAATTAGATATTCTAAATGATTTATTTTCTGGAACTAGTTGAATTATAGAATGGTCTTCTTCTGTCTCAATGGACAGGTCAACTACCATAAAATTTTCTTTATAGGATAACTGCCTATTATCACTAGATACCATAATCCATTCGATAGTCCAAGCATCATTGTCACTTGAAAGCATAGCGTCGCTAGGAATAGTCCAATTTACTTTATAATTTCCTTCACTTCCGCTAGACATAGCTACCCCGGAATAAATCAAGGTGCTGCTGGGATTTCTAATTACAAAAGAAGGATAGGCTTGAGAAATAGGAACAACAGGAACTGTTCCTGCGTCATCTTCAAAAAACGAGGCTGTGAATGTTACTGTTTCATTTCTAGTAAAAGATTTTTTATCATTATACATAAAATAAATTACCTCTCATCAATATAGTTTATCCAAGTTGAATCAAGTCCAGACTTTATATCTATTCCAGTTAAAGTGGGATTGGTCTTATAAATTTGCATTTTTCCACTCCAGCTTTGGATTTGTGTAGGGTCTTCGGCTTGCTCTTGATGAGAATGGTTTTCTACAAAAAATCCATACATCTCAAGAAATGGAAACATCAAAGTATTTATAGTTAAAATGGCATAGTTAGGAAGTATTTCATTTGTATATGGATTTCTATACACAGTATCCTGTTGAATAATCTCAAGGTATTTAGTATAATTTAATAATCCTTCCGGGACTTCCTTGTGCGTATTTGTATTTACTGTTCCATTCGCAAAATAAGGTCTAGGAAGAATAGAGCCACTATTAAACTCAATACTAATAGTTCCAAATCCTAAATTAGTGTTATTTCTTCCTAAACTAGCATTGTTGTCTCTAAAAGTATGAATTACCGGGCCACCCTTAGCTTGTGCAATTACTTGTCTAAAAGGAATGTCATAAGTATACTGATTTGGATTAACATAAAACTCTAACGGTGCATTATTTGCGTAACGCTCATCCGCACTATTCGCATATATATCATTATATGTTTTTCTTTCCTCTGTCGTTAAAGTCCAAGCACTTCTTGTAGGTCTAGCATAGGAATCTTTAAAATTATTAAGAGCTACTCCATTTGCTACTTCCGCCAGCTTACCTACGTTCGAAGCTTGTGCAGTGGAATTGGAATCCCGCGCAGAGGCGGAGTCCCGCGCAGAGGCAGAATTTGCCGCTATGTTAGCTTCTCGTTGTGCAATATCACTAGGATCTCTTGATTGCATAAATTTCTCCAAAATAAAAAAGGGCAAATGACTATGTCAAAAGTCATTTGCCCTTTATATTATTTTATGTTTATTCGTTTACAGAGTCAATCATTTCAGAAACTTCTCTCTGTGCCTTTGACATACTCTTTTCTCCACAGTATACTTTTACTTCTTGGAGCATAAGAAGCAACTTGCCCTTGTCAACAGCTTCTGGGTCTGCAAAATAACTAGACTTCATATCTTTGATACTCTTGACGGCATTATCGTCATCCGTCATCTCAAGAATAGTATTAGCTATGTTGCGATAATATTGATATTCTTCCGTGTTACCATCAGAATTAAAAATAGCGTCATTTGCATTAACGACATTCGCCATATTTGAATTATCTTGTTCAAATATACCAGATATTCCAATTCTCTTAGCTTCGTCTTGTGCTTCTTTTGTTTCCATAACCTGATTTGCGGTTACCGGGTCAAGAAAGCAGATTACACCGCTACGTTGAAGTTTTCTAACACTTTCCGACTTCTTGATGCTTTCTCTATCTGCAAAAAGCATTAAGTCAATAGGAACCCAAGTCTTTGGAATCTTTACTGGAATTGCCTTTCCGTTAGAATCCTTAATCTCCATAAGAAGAATGGAATGACCTTTCATATTGTTTCCAATATAAAGATTATTTGGACTTTGTGCTAGGGCTTGTTCAAGGTTGCAGTTTAGTTTTTTTGCGGCTTGAAATTTCATATATGTATTCCTTTTGTTATATTACTTTTGATTTGTATGTTACTGTTTGTTAAGGGTTCATTTGAACTCTTTCTATGTTTTTACCTCTATATTCAAGAATATCGTTATAAGCAACATCCTCTCTTATAGTTTCTTTTGTTTCTGAATCTTGCAATCCAAAACTTACGGACACTAATCCCTTTAATCCTTGGTACATCAAATAGAGAAACATTTCTACAACATTTGTAAACTCACTAATATTAATTTTATGCAAAATAGACAAATTATTTTTTAAATAAAAATCATACCCTTCTATTTTCCAAAACTTAACAATCATTCCGTTTCTTTCATAAGATTGAATAGTTTTCATTTTTAATGAAAAATCTTTTTCATCTGGACTAACAATCACTAGATTTGTAGCAAGAATGTTTAATTTATTACCATCAATGAAACTTATTATTGGATTTTCCAAAATAGTATTTCCTGACAGCATACTTTTCTTTGTAATGATAGGGTGATAGCTTTCAAGAACTTGATCTATAACACTTGCAATATCCTTAGCACTTGAGTTAAATCCAAGTGGCTTGCCTTTTACTAAATAATATTTCATATTTTATATCTATGTTTCCTTTATATTTGTCTGTCTGTTTATTTGTTTATTCGTTCGTACTAGTTACATTATTACATTCAATGTAAATTTACAAAATGTATTTGTAGGAGTAACCTTCACACTTTTATATATATTTACATTACTTGAATTTAGAATAGACTGCAACCAATCCGAAACTTCTTTTGCTTCTTTTTCTCCACCCCTAATAATTATTCCCCTAGAATCATCGCCAAATATTAAATCAAAATTTACTTCAAACGTTTTAGCGTAGCTGAAGATTCCTTTATCTACCAAAGTTATACAGGCAGTAAGATACTCTTTATATGTTTTTGTAAAAGTATTAGACTTATTTTTTACACTTCCTAACATTTTTAAAACTTCGTTTCGCACACTCTTTTGTAAAGACTTCTTAACTTCTTCTGATATGTTCATGTGCATATATAAGCATCCTACCTTTTGCTTAACTATTTGCTGATTTTTTATCTTTAGATTTTGCAGCGAACAGTCCACAGTCAATACTAATTAAATCTTTTGTAGTTTTAATTTTTTTCATAACAAATTTCTCCTATTTATTTATCTATCTTTTTGTATTTCCAAACAACTTCTTTTTTACAAGAAGCACAAACTACATTTCCACCATACAAATAGATAGCTGTTACTTTCATACCTTCTTTCTTTAAGATATTTTGAAAGATAGTAGTGATAAGTCCCCAGGCACCAGACTTACCTTGTTTCTTTGCTATTGCCTTGGCATTGTCCCAATATTTTTCTAAAGTAGTAGGAGACTTATGATTTAACTTTGCAAGTTTCTTTATATATGCAGTAGGCAAAGTTATACCTCTTTATTTAAGAGTACTAAAGAAGCAGGAGGAACGGCAAACTTACCTTTAAGAGTACAGTCTCTTTCTTTTCCATCAATCACTATTGTAAATTCGGCATCTGCATTAAATACTATTTCATTTTCATTAGCCTCAACGTTACTTTCATCATAGATAACCCTAAAGGTATCTATGTTATCCCTGATTAAATCGGGTGTAAGTATATCATTATTGTTTGCAGCTACTATGGCTAACAAATCTTTTCTAGTATTAGAATCAATTCCTAAAGAATTTGCAATAGCCGTAATTTTTTCATTGGAAATTTTTGGTGTTTCCGTCATACGAACTGTTAAATTCTTAAACATATCCATCAATGTTTCTCTAACACTATTCAAAGAAGTCTTAAAATAATCAGGACTATCTTTGAATAGCCCAGACTTCATCTTATCTACTTTACTTACTAGGTCATTTATTGAAGATAAACATTGTGGAATTTTACTAGGTTGTTCTACCTGTGACATACATTTATTCCTTTTTTGTATTTGTATTCTTTTTAATACTTTACTATATCCACCCATTGTTAATAAATCCATCCTTTTTAACTTGCTTTATTTAATCTTCGTCAAAAATTCTTTTTTTAATTACATTAAGAGATAGGCATAAACCAACCGGGCCAAGTAAGGGTTCTAAAATTTCTTGAATAGCCTTAATGGACAATACGGAATCTTTTAAATTTCCATTTAGTGCTGCCGTGATTTTTTTTCTTTTATTACCAATGGCGTTGTTTACAATTTCTTCAATTTCATAGGGCAATATACCTTTTTCGATATCGCACACACAGTCAAACCATTTTTTATTGTCTCTTCTAAAACAAGGTAAAAGGTTAGGCTTTTTCAAGAAAGAATTATCTATGGAGTACTCAAGACCTGTATCCTCTCCATAAATTACCTTTACTTTAGACATATCGTTCCCGGCTTTAAGAAGAACGCAGTAGTTAGCATGATTAGGTATAGTATCTATTTTCTTAATAATAGGATACTTATAAATAGCTGTTTTAAAATCATCATCAAGATTAAGTTCAAAACCATCTTTAAGTTTTTTTATTTGATAAACTTCGCTCATTTTCATTTTTCCTAAGTAAAATAAGTCCGCATTTTCTACACCTAATGTATTTATCCGTAACCACACAGATAGACCTGCATTTCACGCATTTGATAGGTTTACCGACCCCAGAACAACACATATCTAATTAAGTTCCTTTGGCTATAAAAAAACCTAGAACAGCACTACCTGCTGAAATTAAAATAAAATTATTAAAATCAAAAATATTAGACAGCAATAATCCACACCAAAAACAAGAACAAAAAGGGCAATCCATTCCTTTTACTATGAACTTACAATTTTTATCTAATAGATATTTTTTTAGCTTTTCCAAGAAATCAGTTCTTGAAATTAAAAGCCCTAGAAAAACTGAAGTTATCAATAGTGTCATAAATGAATTGCCCTTTGTTTATATACTATGCAAGGAATGACTTATCAGACAGCAGCTTTTTTAAGCGTTGTAAAGATAAGGCCCCAGTTATCAACGTCAGAAACATACATATCCAAGAGATTCTTTCTTGAGAACTTTCCGCACAAGGCAAGTTTTGTAGTTTTATTAGGAGAAAAGTCGATTTCATCTATCTTCTTAAATACCTTATTCAAAATTGATTTAGCTTCTTTATTCTTGGCGAGAATGCAGAAACGCATACGAATAATAAGAGCTAACCAAATCTCATAAACTTCTTGTTTAGTAACTGGCGTGGAAACTTTCATATCACCTGTCATGACGGAAGTTTTAGCACCATCGTTACCAACAACTTGAATAACCATTTTAGTAAGGTTATCAAAGAACTTATTAAGTTTCTCGTTATTTAAGATAGCGAAGTTAGAAGTGGAATACCATACAGCAAAGAACATATTGTCTTCAGAACAATATCTTTTATTGAACTTCATCGCTTCTGCTTTGAGTTCGTCACATACTTCTTCAGCGATTTCCCGATTATCAGCTTTTCCCTCGGAAGAAGGTTTCTTGGCAACAATTCTGGCAACTTTAGCAAGAGCTTCCTCTTGAGAAGAGGCAAGAATAGTATGAGTAGTAGTTATACGATATTTTTTCATTTTAAATTATCCTTTTTTCGTGAATGATTGACTAAAAATAATAAAATATACTGCCCACGATTGCAGTACTTTTAAGCACCATCTTGCTTATAATAAAAATTTATTTAACTAATTATTAAATAAAATTCTATTTAGAAGAAGTGCCCGTTATCCCAGAATATATTTGATTTCCTTTAAGTTTATCAGGACAAGATTTAGGTATATTCAACTTCTTTTTATTTTTTACATACTTCATAAGTTGTGAGTACGCAAAATTTCTTTCATATACTAATCTTTTTAAATCTTTAGCTTTTGAAACAGTCATTCTTTCATTAATTCTTTCAAGAACTTTATTCAAAAAAGATTTACTTATTTTAACATCAGTTACTAGTCCTCTGTTAAGTAAGTAGCAAGCTGCTTCAACTTTATTCTGATTTCCATCATAGAAAGACGATAACTGATTCTTAACTGCTTTTTCATCATTAAGAATCTCTAAACCGTTTCCAAATAATTGCTTAACAGCTTTTCTTAATTTATTAGGGCCAACTCCAAAGAAAGTAGTTTTTCCATTAGGTTTAACTAGTGTATCAAAAATTTCTGCTATACCAGTTATTTTATGTGCAGAAGATTCTGCACCCCAGCCACCCTCTTCATCTCCTGCCTCTTCTTCCTCTTTAGGAACCTTATCGCCAAGCTTATCTTGAATAAGTTTTTGAATTTTTAAATCTTCATCTATATCTTCTATTTGTTTATAAATATCAAATCCTGCGGCACTGCTCCAAGTCTTTTTAGAAATAGGAATACCCTTTTCTTCCAAAGTTTGAAGTAATTGCATATAGCTGTCATCCTTAATGGCGGATAAGGGTTTTCTCCAAGTAATTTCAGGAATCAATAAGTCTTTATATGCAATATCATAGGCTTGCTCGACAGTCAATCCTCCTTTTACCATATAAGTTCCAGCACCATTCACGGAACTAGTAACTACATACTCTTTAACTAGCTTATGGAATTTGTTGTCCATTTTATTTAACGCAGATGCAGTTGACTCAAAAGCATCTTTCTTTACAAATCCATGGGCACGAGCTATGTTAGTAAATATTTTTCTATAAAAAATTCTATTTGTTAAATCAGAACGCATAACTTTAATAGATTCTAGGAACAACGCGGTAGCCTGCTCGCTAGTGCCTATCGCAGTATCTCCGGAAAGAAGAGCTTCGCTCATGCCCAAAGAACGGGTTTTTCCTGCCGTAAGCATATCCCATTCTTCTGACAACTTCCAAAAATCTTGAGCTTGTCTGACATCATTAGTTTCTACACCATCACGAGTAATAACATAGGCGCCTACTGGATCTTCTTCAGATTGCATAAACAAATCAACTATGTTATCCAAATCTTCTTGCGTTGGCTCCCAATAATCTTGAATGCCACATTTGATATGCGTAATGCTTCTTGCTCTTCTTCTCGCAGAAGCTATTGATGCGTTCCACAATGCTTTTTCAATGGCATAAAAAGGAAGTATTCTCCAAAGCATTGAAGTACCAAGCCAGTCAAACGGACTAACCATTCTGGGAACATACAAAGTATTCAAAGGTTCAAGAGGAACTTTTGATCCTGACGATAATTTTTCTGCAAGTAAGGTTGATATTTTTGACTTTGCTAAAGTGTCCCTTTCGTCGGAACTATGGAAAAACTTTTTAAAATCAGGATTTCCTTTATAGTTTACTTTCGGGTCAAATCCTCTAATTGGAATCGGCTCAAAGTCCAAGTACATAGGATCTTGCGGAATGAAATCCGTAAATGTTCCAACATTGGAATCATAAATAAGACTATCTACAATTTTTCCATCTGTTAAGTATGAAGCAGTTGCTTGCGGTAAAAAAGTCTGAGGGTCAAGCATCTGCACTGCTTGTTCATAAAATTTTGAAATATCTTTATCTTTAATACCACTTAATACACAGTCGCTCCATGGAAAACTAGATAACATATCAATAGCCGGACCACCTACGGCATCCGTCTTTGCTATCGTTCTAAAAATCTTTAACTGCCCCTCTGAACTTTGTGGAGTTAATTCATCAAGAACTGAAGCCGAATCAAGAGTTTCGTTGTTTGGAAGATAACGATTAGTAGTAGCAGTAATTTCCGAAGATTTTACACCTTTTTGACTACCTCTGCCTATGTTTGTAGTATCATATCCTGTTTTGCTATAAATAGCACCATTAAATCTACTTCCAAATCTGAACATATTTATTTTCCTAGGTTTTCGTATAAAGCCAGCAATTCATTACATTTTTTAGAGAACTCATGTATAAATGAATTTGATAATCTCTGTAATTCCTCATACTTTATTTTATATTCTTCTATATTGTTTTCTTTTACATTTTTGATTTCTTCTTCAACAGAAGTATTTATAAAAGTAACAAACTCTTTAGAAAATTCTTCACTAGCTACTTTTTTCTTAAATAGGTTAAGGGCCTCTGACTTTGAGTCTGCGTTATAAATAGTTCCTTTGATTCTATATTTCATATACAATATATTCCTTTTTATTTTGTTATTTCTTCTGATTTAAATGGAAGTGCTATATAACAAGAAGTACAATAAGAACAGGGACGTGTTCTTAATTGTGCAAATATCATAGGTTTTCCACAACGAGGACAACTACTTCCGGTAGGTTTAGTTTCAGCTACTACTTCTTTGTGCATAGCCTTAAGAAGATTGATACCTTTAAATTTACTGCAAGAAGCGGTAGCGATTTCAGCTACTGCTTTAATGTCAAGACTATCCGAATTTACGCCGACGGACTTCATAGAAGCTACTACTTGACTTACATTTTCTTTTGTAGCTTTCATCCCTCTTTCTCTCAAAGCCTTAGCTGCGATTATTTGCATTTTAGTTACATACATTTTTATAACCTTCCTTCTTTACCTATTTATTTTGATTTAAAAATAAATTAATGTTTCTTATGTGCCAGTCCACCTAAAATTCCTTTATTAGGAGTAGATGAAGCTGGTCTATGTCCCACTGAACAAGCCACAGAACCAAAAGCCCTATGACTTGAATAACTTGCTCCGACACTTGCATTAAATAAATCTTTATACTCTTCCTTTTTCAAAAGAGTTGCACCTAAAGCGAAAGCTCTCCAGACATCATCATCACCCATAGAAGGTTTGGCTAAAGTCTTTCCTAAATCTCTAACTGTTAAGATTTGATATAGAAGACCAAAGTAGGAATCTTGTTCACTCATGTTTAAGAAATCAAAGCCACCTTCATAATGTGCAAGCGAACTAGCATCAAGCATAGGTTTATTAAATACATAAGTTTTTAAACCAAAACTACTCCTTATATCTAAGAAGTCTTGATACTTTAATGAATATTGAATAGCTTTTACGTTTTTCTCATTTAAAGTATCAATAGCTTGTGCCGAGTTCCATCTATCATAGGAAACCATAACTATATTAGCTTGTTTATTGCAAACTAATTTCATAACAAAATCATTAAAGCATTTTCCTAAATTTACTTTATGGTGCTTATTAGGTTTTACAGATACTATAAAATCATTTACAATTTTATCTTTTTCTTTGTGCATCATAATAGCGGAAAAAGCATTATTGACTTGACCGTTATCTAAGGCAAGAACTTTAGGATAACTATTTGTATAGTTAAAGGATTCGATTACGGGATAGTAAGTTGAATTTCCAAAAGTATCTTTATCTTCTTCTACTTTGTAATTAACCATACCTCCTTTGGTTCCGATCATTTCAATTAAATTCTTTGCATCTGAATAAAACTGCTTATCAGCTAATGGAGGATTAGCTCCAAAGTCACGCATAAGAATCATTGTATCTGATTCACCAATATCTGATGGAGATTTATAATCTGGATTAAATTCCCATGTAGCATAATGAAAAGCCATCATTCTAGGATTATTTTTTGCTTCTCTTACTTTTCTCATAAGAATATCGTTAGCTTCGGCAGGAGAAGAGCAGTAGCATTCAATTCCCATAGGAATATTAAAGTTTCCCTTTTCAAGTTTGCTTAACGATTTCTTTCTGTATGTTAATAAAGAGTTTCTACCCGAAGCCATGACTTCTTTAGCACTGCCTAGAATTGAATCATCTTTAGTTCCTAAATCGTGCCAACTCAATTCGTCTATTCCAAAAAAGAAACGAGTTTTACCACGCAATTTCTTTTTAGAAGGAGGTTCACAAAGCCAAGCTAGTTTCTTATGAACTAATTGGAGATAAGTAGTGTTGTTTTTATATAACTCAACTCCGTGTTTCTTTCCATAATAATCAAGGATTTCAAAATAAAGTTTCCACCAAGGAGAATCTAAGTATCCCTTAAACGGTTGCCACAGATTATCATACGCTTGACCTAAAGAAACTGCAGTAAATGTTCCATACAGTGGCGCGGGAGGATTATGAAAGTATTTATAGGGTATCACCCTTTTACCTTTTTTATTCTGCATACAGATCAATCTTGCAGTTAGATAATGAGGAATCAGACCTCCGCCTAAAATAGACTTTCCTGATCTTTGCCCACAACATACATATAAGCTATCTGGAAAATTATACAAACCTTCTTTCATAAAATCTAATCTATTCTTATGACAAGAAGGACATACTCCGTTTCTTAAAAAGACTATGTTATCATATATCCAATCCAAATCTTGATCGTACAGATTATCCATAGCTTCTTTATTTGAACAGTGCGGGCACATTTCTCCATAAAATTGAGAAGCTATTTGAATTTGTCTAGGAAGAACAGATGCATTTAGAAATTTTTTTGATGTTACAAATTCTACAAAATTAGAAGGTATTGGCAAATCAGATTCGTCTATCAAGTCAAGAAGTCTATCATCAATGTTTTCAAACTCCAATTCATTAGCAAAATCTTCTGGATTAAATTTTATTTGCTGCTTTTCTTCTTTCTTTTTAGAGTAGTCAAACATTTCCATTTTGCAATACCTTCTTTATATATCTATCTATTTACTTTTATACACACATAAGTATGTAAGTATGTATTATGTGTGTATTAACGATTATCCAATGACTTAAGTAATAAACCTCTAATCTTATCTGGAATTTTATTACTATTTTCTATAAGCCAGTGAAAGGGGGGGGGGAGTTGCATTCGACTTATCTTTAGTATATTTTAAAACGGTTTTTATATCTATATCATTTAAAATATTATCAAGCATTTTTTACTTTCCGGAGTATTGCTAAATTTACTATATAAGTCTAATATGCGTCTAGGTGTTCGTCCAAATTTATCTTTAACATTGAGTAACGAATTATCAAGATCAAGAACTTCCTTTACTCCCGCGTAAGCTAACTCATGAACAGGTGTTTCTTCTTATCTGCTATAATCTTACTAATAGCTTCTTTTCTTGTAGAAGCAATGATTCTTAAACCATTATAGGAATAGATCATACATAAGTAAATAATTCTCTTTCTTTTTAAACATTAAATGTACTGTCTGTACTCATCTGGAATCTTTACTCTATTCCAAGCCAACCAATAAATAGGAGTTTCTCCAACATCATTCTTAATCTTAAGAAGTTCTTTATCTAAAGAAAGAACTTCCTTTACTCCTTTATAAGCTAAATAATGAACAGGAGTCCATCCATTCCTATCCTTAATCATAAGTAACTCTTTAGGAAGTTTAAGAATTTCTATTACTCCTTCCCGAGCTAAGTAGTGAATGGGAGTATGTCCCCATACATTCTTAATACTAAGTAGTTCCTTATCTAGATCAATAATTTCTTTTACTCCCTTCTCAGCTAGTACATGAGTAGGAGTACACCCACAGTTATCTTGAATCATAAGAAGTTCCTTATCTAAATCAAGAATTTCTATTACTCCTTCCCGAGCTAAATAATGAACGGGAGTATCTCCATACTTATCCTTAATCATTAACCTTTCTTTAGGTAGAGTAAGAATACTCTTATCGCCTCTCCTAGCTCTAGCAAATATTTCTTCATCACTCATCTCTTTACCAGAAATAATCTTGTGAATAGCTTCCTTACGTGAAGAAGCAACAATTCTTGAACCTTTATACGAATAGATCATATTTATTTATTTTCCTTTAAAAGTCCTTATAAAAGTGAACATAAGTTTTCATACTTTGAAGTTTTTTAAGATTTGTGACTATCCTATCATATCTTTAAGTTTTGAGCGATATTCTTTCATTATTTTAGTATATTCTTTTTCAGCTTTTTGCATATTTTTTGAAAGTTCTTTTAGTTTAGAAACAAGTTCCTGCTCATCATATTGTTTCTTTGAAAGAAAGACTTTACTTGAAAATGGGTCATCCATCGCCGGAATATCAAGACCAATTCGGAAAGCGTTCGTTCCTTCGTAAACAATCAGAACTTTTGCATAATCTTGTTCCAAAGCCCTGTTCTCAACTAAAACTGTTTTCTTATCGCCAACGTCAAATTCTTTAATTTGAAAACCAGATTCAAAAATTAAATCATCTATATATGTTCTTTGCATTTTTGTCAAAGCTACTATCTTTTCCATAGCTTCTTGCTTACACGAAGCAGTTACGGCAAAACAAGAATTTTTAATTCTATAAATCATAAAGTCTCGATAGAACTAATTGAATATGTTATATTAGTTTTAACCACGGGAGAGTCATCAAACGGTATTAGGGCAACAGTAACAGAATTACAAGTTTCAAGAGCACCTGATATAACCTTTAGAGCTTCTACAATAGCATTAATAGAATTTTCTTTTGAGTCAGTTATTTTAATTAACTTCTCTTCTCCATTAGACTTTTCCGTGTACTTTCTATTATTTGCTGAAAGAATTTTAGTAGTTGAAACTTCTGCATTTTCATCAAAATTTATTAAAAGCAAACCTTTCTTTGAGAAGCATTTAAGTAAGCTCTTTTCGTCTACTTTTGAATCAATCACAAAAGTAAGCTGAGATACAATATCTGTTTCATAATCTTCTCCAAAAGAAATTGTTTTAGCCATAGTCTTTTGATGGCTTCTGATTATAGCTTCTGAACGACTTCCCGCCACAATATTTTGTTTTCCGATTTGATATTCCATAATGGATTCCTTATTTATTTTATTCATTCATAAATATTTTTCAGATAAAACTTCTAACCAATTTACTTTAGCACACACATTTCTAAACGCTACATAAAAAGTATCTAAATCAATTAAATCCATACCGCATTTAGAATAAAACAAATGAACATTAGGCATAGATGTTAAATATATGCCTTTTATACTATTCTTTTTTGCATAATAGAGAATAAAATTAAAAAATTTCTTTCCATATCCTTTGAACCTTTTCCCTTCTTTTATTTCAAAAGATTCAATTTTCATTATTCCTTGTGATAATGAAAATACACATCTTCCAATGTCAAAAGGCCCAAATTTAAATTTCGCTATCTTGCAGTTAGAGTAATCATTTTTTGCTATCATTCTTTTCGTTAAGGGGAAACCCCCATCATAGCAAGGAGAAAATGGATAAACTTTTATGTTGAATCTGAGCACAAACAACAAACCAATAATTAAAAATAAAATTAGTATGTATAATATCATATTTATTAAATTGGAAAAATTTGATAACCAGTTTCATACTCTTGAAGTAAAGTACATTCAAGAGTTGTTTGAGTTTCACTACCCACTTGAGTTTTCTTTTCTATTTGAAAGATTTTCCATTTTAAATCTTTTTCAAATTCATATAGAAAACCATCTGTTGTGTAGCTATTAAATTTAGAAGGATCTACTATTACAGATAAAGAAGTAAATGAATTTGTAGCACCTCCATTCATATCAAACATAGCCGAATTTTGTGCAGGATTTATGTCACACTTCAAGGTATATTCATTAACAGGTTTAACTCTATATCTTAAGTATATATGAGAAAGAACGGGACTAGGACTAGAAATATGATTTCTTTTCATTTCAACTTTAAATGTTAGCTTTCTAACTTTATTTGAAAGTAGCCTAGCTATTTCATCTTCTATATTATACTCAACAATAATTCCGTTTGATTTTACTTTATGAGAGTAGAAATAAGTAGAATCATCTGCTCCGTATGCTTTTACATATATTATACAAGTAGAAGTCATACTTAAATTAGAAGTATATGACCTATAATAATCAACTTCTCCGATGTTATCTCCAATGTCAACATCAGATATGAAGAATCCCTCGATAGCATCGTCAGCAAGAACAAATAAAGGAGGAAGTTGAGGATTTGCAATATCTGGAATTATATTTACACAAGTGCAATGGCAACTAGGGTCAATAACTTCTGTACGAGTTCCAAACTTTTCAAATCCTCCAACAACACCAGTTCCAAAACAAATAGGACAATCTCCCTTTGGCTCTTGATTTATTCCTTTGAAGCAAGTACATCTTCTTCCACAAACCATTCTCGAATAAGCGTAGAAAAGTCTAACATCTATGTCAAGAGCATTTGACTGCATTTTTGCCGCTCTTCTACAAATATCCTGTGCTACATAATGAGCTTTCCAATCGTAATGGTCAGTACGAGATTGATTTGAAATCCTATCAGTATTTAAGGTCTTCATAGACCAATTTCTCATTTTTGTATTGTGACTAATTATTCCCATAATACTGATTTCCTTTTTATTTATTTATTTATTTCTCAGAATTTTCAACTTTACCGGTTTTAAAGTTTACGTAAGCATAAAGAGCAGTAGTATTACTATCATAGTAATCTTTTAGACTTTCATCTGATTCTTTCTCGCTGTTCTCTGACAGCATAGAGTTATAGCCATCAAAAAAGTCTAAACAATTTTGCTTATCAACGCCAAAGCTATTTTTGTAATCCGCATAATAAACACTTCCAAAAGAAATTTCTTTACGAAGTTCTACAACTTCTTTTGCAGATAACTTTTTTCTTTTTTCAATGACAAATTCTATTGGATAATCTCCGTCATCGTCATTTCCTTTATTTCGCAAATTATCTATAGAATACTTTTCTGGCGTCGCTCCGCGGTGATATTTTCCATACAACTTCTTGTATAAGGATAGTGCCTCTTTAAGTTTAACATTATGAACTTCTTCTAAGAATCCATTCTTATATATAGCTAACCTAAATTCTGAACTAGTATCACTAAAATCTTCCTTATCTGCAATAATCTTAGAAATAGCTTCCTTACGAGAAGAAGCTTCTATCTTAGTACCTTTGTATGAATAGATCATATTTATTTATTTTCCTTTAATAATTAAATGTACTGTTTGTACTCATCAGGAATCTCTACTCCTTGCCTAGCCAAGTAATGAATGGGAGTCCATCCATCTTTATACTTAATCATAAGAAGTTCTTTAGGTAGAGTAAGGACTTCTTTTACTCCAGTATTAGCTAAATAATAAACAGGAGTACACCCACGGTTATTCTTAATCATTAACAATTTTTTAGGGAGATTAAGAACTTCTTTTACTCCATTCATAGCTAACAGATGAATTGGAGTATTCCCGGAATAATTTTTAATCATTAACAATTCTTCTGGAAATTTAAGAATTTCTTTTACTTCATTCCAAGCTAAGCAATGAATAGGAGTCCACCCAGCATTATTCTTAATCATTAATCTTTCTTTAGGTAGAGTAAGAATAGACTTATCTCCATGCATAGCTTTCTCAAATATTTCTTCGTCACTCATCTCTTTACCAGAGATAATCTTAGAGATAGCTTCAGCTTTAGAAGAAGCAGCAATTCTTGAACCATTATAGGAATAGATCATATTTATTTTTCCTTTCTTTGCTTCGTCTTTAAGTTTTTGAACAGCCTTAACAGCATCACTTAAACCACTTATGTAGTCAGTACCAAGATGCTTAAACCAATTCTTAATTTTGTCACTGGTCAAGTAAAAATTTCTATTAACTACATTTGTTTTTATATAATTATATAAAGCTTCCCATACTAAGGAATGCGCTTTTATTCTACCATTAGAAATTCTATTATATAGGGATTCATCGTTTTCCAACCAAGTAAGTATTTCTTCTGTAAGTAGTTCTTTATCTAATTTTCCATTACTGGCAAAATTAAAATCCATATTTTCAAAAAAAGTTAAAGTATCTGAACTGTATGAGGATGCAATAATCTTAGAAATAGCTTCCTTACGAGAAGAAGCAGTAATTTTTTTGCCATTATAAATAAAGGATTTAAACTTTCCATTTATTTCTTCATCAATAATTTCAGTTAACGTAAAGGTGTCTCCTTTATTTGAACCATAATTACACTTAACCTTAATATCTTCAAAGTCATTAGACTTTAGATATTCTTTCATTTTATTCTGATTCCATTTTTTATTATTCAGATAGTCTTCATCTGTATACTTGTAGGCATGAATAACATAGCGACACTTACCAATCCAAAATTCAGACATGACGCAATAAGAAGAATAACCATTAAGTATCCCACCCTTAGCATTTTCAATAATAGACTTAACTATTTTATTGTTTGATTCAGAACTAGAAGTTGCTTTAAATAACTCCGATTGTTTTTCGTTTTTAAAATGATATATTCCATCACTTCCGTATTTAAAATTATCTAAAAAATCTTCTAGGCTATCTGGACGTTCACTATCTGGTACGGAAAATTTCATGTTTAACTTATCGTACATCTTTTCCATATCTTGTTTAGAAACACCGTGATAAGCATGATTCAATGTCTCTTGCAGCTTTTCAATAATATCTTCTAGTGCATTGCCCTCTGAATTTATAAATTTATTATTAATAAATTTTTCAACTTCTTCGTCGTCTACTTCTTTATTTAAAGTAAGTTCTATCCCGCACCCATTATATCCACTACTATAAGGTTCGGCAGAAACTATTTTAACATCTTTAATAGATTTATCTTCATCTAAAATATCTTGTATAACATTTATACAATTATCACTCGCTATCTTTTCCCATTCTTTATTATAGTTTAAATTGTTATATAGGTAGTCAATAACATCTTTTTGAACACCTTCGAGTCCACGTCCAATAACTGATTCTATGATAAAATCCTTATCACATATAGTTTCTGGAAGTTCACCCCAGTATCCACAATTAAAGATTATTCCAAAATTTAAATCTATTTTATCATTCATACTTTATAATCCTTTTTTAATTAAGTTTAATTTTTTTGATAATTTAGAATATTCTTTATTTTTAGTAAAATTTTTATTCCACATATCATAAGCGGTGCCTTCTTTAAGATTCATTGCCTGTTCAACACCTTTAAAAACTCTTTCTAGAATTTCGGGGTCACTTACTCCTAATAAAGAATAAACATCTTTTTTCTTTTTCATTTCTTTCCATAGATTTGAAAAAGAAATATCCTTCATTCTATTGCCTTCACTAGTGCCATGAAAATTAGCTACATACCATTTTTTTACTTTTGATGATGGAGTAGCTATTTCATCTTTTACAGAAGCAGTAATCACACTTCCTCTGTATAAATAAATTTTATTCATATATGGTATTCCTATCTATCTATATATACATAGATTTTATTTTTATTGTAGCATAGATTTTTCTTTTACGTCATAGATAGTATCATCGTCACTAAATGCTTTTTGCATAGCGTCGGCATCAGCAAACAGGCAACCCTCTCCTTCCTCAACAACAAAAGTTCCTAAGCAGTCACAGTCATCAATAGCTGAGTAAGATAAGTCATTTTCATCTTTTGAGATAGTAAGTGAGCGTTTCTTACAAGCAGAAAGCCAATCTTTCAGTGAAGAATAATAAACTCCACCTTTTCTTTGAACAAATTCAAGTAACGATTCCTCCGTTGGAATTTCATAATCTGACGCTGATGCAGATACTGTCTCTGTGGTAGCAGATTCTTTATTGTCCGAAGGCTGCTTTAACAAATCTTCAGAAACCATTGACTTAGCCTTATTTATAATGGACAAAACTTTCTCAATAGGTCTAACATCTTTATTAGCTTCTTGTGTATAGTAGGCAAGAGTTGAAAGCTGCTCCATGAGAATCCTAAAAGAATCCAAAACTTTTTTTTGCACAGATACGTAATCTATCTGTGCCTTAGTCATGATTTCTTCTCTTAACGTTTTTAATTGCTTCAGCAGAGGATTGTCTTCTGAAGTAGCTCCGACAGAGGCTAAGCACTCAAGACTTTTTATTCTTCTATCTATTGTTTTTAAATTAGATTCATTCATAATAAAATTCCTTTTTATTTAAGATAAGTGCATGGTATATAAGTCACTTGCCGTATAAACAGTAGAGCCACTCTTTATTTCAATATTACCATTACGAACTTCTGTAATCAATGATGTATATGCTTCGCTATCCTTAATAAACATCAGAAGTTCATCTTTAGTAATCCACATTCCTTCATTTACCGTGGCAAAAATAGGAACTGCTCCACAAAGAAAATGATGTTTATCCATGACACTTCTATTGTGCTTTTTATAATATCCTGATGTATATAAATTGAAAGCCTTTTCAAATGAAACAGAATAAGGCCCTACAACAAATAATGCTTTTGCTTCTTGAACATAATTTGCATTAGGATTGTTCGCATCATAATTTGGCAAAACTTCTTTACGAAGTTTAATAGTCACCAAGGTAGTATCATCCGCCATAAGTTAACTCCTTATTCGTTAAACAAAATTTGAATGTAAACCAATAGCTAGTCTAGGCTTACCTTTTAAAATTCTCTTTCCAACGGAAACCGCACTAGCAATAGGAATAAGGGAATTTAATTTCATAATCCATTGTGCATTATCTATGTCAGGCCACATTTCAGATGAACCCAAATCAACAAATATATCTTTATTATCGTCTCTAATTATATGTTTACTTAAATCAGTCGTTTGTAAAAATAAAATTGCAGCGTCAATGCCCTCTTGACCAGCATATTTTTTATTAGCATCCAATTCAAATTTTGGTTTACTCTTAACTTCTGCACTAACTTTTACTTTAGGAAACTCATACTCATTTTCCAAACAAGAATAAGTATCAGTGGTATAAAAATGATTATTGCTGGTTAATAAACCATTAGATAATTTTCGCAGCAAAGTATTAACCGGAAGTATTGCAGTTTTTATATGAGTTCCAAATGGACTAACTTCATAAAACAGACCATCCTTAACTACCTTTACATAAGGACTAATCTCAGATGGAAATTCCGCATCATTTGAAGTATATTTATTTCCACAGTCATCTACATAAATCAATAAACGATTTAATCCACGAGTAGGCTCTTCTAAAAACGATAAATGCGTACCTTTTTTTAAGACTACTTCATGACAAGCACTGTCTAAAAAGCACGCATCTCTATTTAAAATTATCTTTTCTACTAGCATAAAAACCTCTTTTTCTTTATAATAAAAATTTGCTAAATTTGATTTAACTCTCTTTACAGGCAGAAGAATTTGTAACAATCAAAGAAACAGCTCCGGGCAAAGAAGTAGCTTTAAATTTTAGCCAGGAAGCATCTTTTTTAACAGATGCGCAACTAGCTTTTAAAAAATTTAATGATTGAACATACCCTTGCAAATAAGAACTTATATTACTTATCGTAGGAACTGAATATGTTATTCTACACGGTAGGACAAAATTTGAAGTATTTAAGTATCTATCCAAAAGGTTTTGAATCGGACATAAAATAGTATCTTGAAATTTTATTAAACCCTCTATAAAAAGCTCAAGGTCATCTATTATTGGAATCAGAAGAAGACTCAAGGAACTTAAAAATGGGGGTATTACTATTGCGGCATCTACGCTCAAAGAACATTGAAGAACACTAGGTACTCCCAAAGAAGCAGTTCCACTTCCAGAAATAACGCTTATAGAAGAATTTAATAATGAAATCAAACCACTAAATGTAGATACGGATGCGTTAAACACAGAAAATGCAGAATCTAAATATCCTTGAACTATCTGCATAGTTGCTTCAAATTCTTCTATTTCAGAAAAAGATAATTCTGAATACAGATTTTCAAAAAACTGCATACCATTATTTATAGAAAACAAAGCACTTCCATTAGCAACAAGCATAACCTCTGTTCCATTGGAAATTTCTGAATAAGAATAGGTAGAGCTCGTTGAGTATGTAGATATTGTATACGCCGTAGCACTATTTAAAAAATCATAGTATTTATCCAAGTAATTTTCTGAATCTTTACTTGAAGACGAAGATTCACTTAGCCACAAGCAAATACCCATATATCTAGCTTGAGAAGTATTTGCTTTCCAAACATCCGTTTCATTTATAGATTCATTTTGGTATGATGAACCACTACTAGAAACAGTCATAGTGTTTATGATAGCTGAAATACATTCCGACTTACTATATGTAAAATCTATCCCTAGTACATCTTCTCTATATCTTAATAAATACTCTAAATCTGTATCAGACAAAGCTAAAAGATTACTTATAGCTAAAGAAGTTGTGGCTACAATTCTTGTATTTACTTTTCTATAAAAGTTAGAGTTCTTTTCCTTTGTTAAATCAAAGGATTCTCCAGATTTAATTTTATCTAGATAATTCTGTAAATCAGAGTACATTTCGTTGCCCGTTAAGTAACAAAACGCATCTTCTTGAGGAAATTCTTTACTCAATAACTCTTTATATATCTTTTTTACATTTGAAGAAGATTCATTTGTTTTTGATATTTCACAATTATATGGATAAATTTCATTTTCAAGTATGCTTACTCCAGAATACCCTAACTTCATAGCTCTTTGCGCAGAAATCAAAGCAGACTTTATATTTAATTTTACCAACAAGTCTATATCACTATCACTAGTAAAATAAAATGATTTAGTGCATTTGAATTTTAATCCACTTTCATAAGATACGATCATAGTGCTAGGCAATATAGTCGATAGCAAGCAAGCTGCCTGCTCTCCACTATGCACATTGGTAAATTCTATTGTATAGTTTACATCATCCACAAACATATCCAAACTTCCGTTTAACGGAAAATCTTCTGAATCTATTTTAGGACAATACAAATAAGCGTAGCTAGAAGAATCTTGCTCGCACACTACTGCATAAATTCCATCATAATCATTTCCTTCAACTATGTAGTCACTAGCTAAATAGTTGCTGCTATCACTAGCAAAATACTCTTTATAGAATCTAACATTAGTATTGTGTAACAATTCTTTTTGAGAATAAGAAAATTTAGAAAATTTTGTCTTTACTTTAACAACAATAGTAGAAGAAACTTCTAATGATTCTAGTTTTTTCCTCAATTCTTTAATGCTCATACCTGCGTTGTACAGCATACGAATAGCTTCTACGTTATTAGAAGCATTGTCTATTTTATATACATTCTTTTTATTAAATATGACATAACCAGTTTTATCTAAATCACTTTCTAAATCTTCTTGGTATGGAGAAGGATTTGGAGTTCCTGCAACATTTGCCGCATCTTCCAAAGAAGAAATAGTACCAGTTGATAATATGGAATTAACTGTATTTTTAAAATCAGATAAATCAATATTAGGAAAACTTGATATTATTTCGGAAGCAGTCGTGTTAGCTTTCAACAAGGCTTTAGCTATTCTTTCTTTTTGCTCTGTTGTTTCTCTCCATAAAGGAAGATTTAATTCAGCCATATACTTACTCCACGATTAAGGATAAAGCACCTTTTCTTATAAGCCATTCTATGTTAGAAGAAAGCAAATCCTCTTTGGTGCAACCTAAAGATGATAAATTACATTCCGATTCGTCACTAATGACTATTGGATTTCTTTTCCTAAACACTATTGATATTGAACCTACTGAAGATTTTTTAACTACAACTTTATTCAAATCAATACATATTTTTAATGCTTGTAACATTTTTACTTTCCTTTATTTTATATATGCATGCATGCATATTAATTTTGCCATTCGCTATCAGAGTATATTCTCTGATCTTGTATGTTCTTAGCACCAACTATTCTAATAGTAGTCATACCAGAAGCATCAACTGCCTGGGTCATTCTCTGCATACCCGCGGCACCAGTAGAAATACCCTTCAATCTTCTCATCTTTTTAGTGTTATCTAAATTAGTATTATCAAGAATACTTCTTACTTCGGATTCGACACTAAATTGAAACCACTTATCTTGGAGTTTATACATATCTTCTTGTGTTTTTCTTAATTTTCCTAAATCGTCTAGCTGGTCGTATGCTTGCTTTTCTGCTATGGCACGAGCAATCATAGCTTCTTTCTGCTGCTGCTTTTGAGCTTTTTGATACTGCTCTTGCGTATATTTTTCTTGTTTTATTCTTTTCTTTTCTTTCTCTGACTGATTTCCTTCACTAGTATCGCTAACAAATTTATCATTAGCTTTATTAGCAAGCATACTTCCTGCAATACCTCCGACAATACCTCCGATTAAAGTTCCGACGACAGGAACAACGGAACCTATTGCGGCACCTGCCGCTGCTCCACCTAATGCACCAACGGCACTTATTCCTGTCCTAGCTACTTTTGCTTTTGTGCTTCTCTTCGAAGCATTTTCACCATAAAAATTATCATAACCTTCCATACCTACAACAAGAGCAGTACCTACACCAGTTCCACGAAGAGCCGCCTTTGCTCCACCCTTTAATAATGATTTAACACCGCTCTTTGCCACAGAACTTTCTACTTGCCTAGCAACTAATTTTTCTGACGCTCTCATCGCAGCTTTTTCACTTGCTCTTTCTACTGTTCTCTCACTTGCTCTTTCTGCTGTTCTCCGTGCGACTTTTTCCGTAGCTTTTGTTGCACTTCCTCTAGGAATATCTTCACGAACACTTTTTGATTTATCAAAATACTTTTGAGCCTTCTGTTCTTGCTTCAAGGCTCTTTGCTCTAATCTTTTAGCTTCGTTTTCTTGCGCTCTTGCTACATAAGGATTACTACTTTCAATATTCCTAGAACTTTCTCTTAATGCTTTTGCTTGTTGTCTGGTTTTTGCTGCATCACCTAATTTCTGATTTCCCTTGTTCTCTATCTTATCAGCAGCTCTGACCCTTTGACCTTTTGTAACATATCTAGTCTTTGTTAATCCTCTCTTCATACCTCCCATCATATTTTTAAATCCACCTAATGTTTGAATTACATTAGTTCCGGCGATAGTGGCGACTAGAGGAGGTAAAGAAATTATAGCTCCTAAAGCAGTCTTAACTAGATTACTTTCCACAAAATTCTTTATAACACCTAAAACATAAACAGTATTACTTCTAAATTCAACTTCTTTTGCTTTTCCATCATCTCCAGTAGTTTGAGCTTTTTTAAATCTTTCTTGATTCTGTTTTATCCAATCATCTTTTTGTTTATCAGTCCATCCATTTTTCTTTTTCTCTTGCTCTGCAAGTTTAGCTATAGCCTCATCCATAGAAGTAGCGTTATCTATTCCCATAGTTTGAAGAGATTTTATCAATTGTCTCATTGATTCAGCTTCTGAAGCATTTTCACCGAATCCTAATTGGGTAAGAACCGTAGCATCCATATTTGCATATCGTGAATATGCTTGAAGAGTTCTGTTAGCGCCACCTTTAGTACCTCCAAATAGTTCTTGTGCCATATTAGCTTGTGTAAACTGCGTATTATGTCCTTTAGTCATTGCATCATACATAGTTTTAACTTGAGACATTCCGGTAGCATCATTTTCCTGTATGCCAAGAGTTTTAGCCATTTTAGCCATAGCTTCTTTTTCGTCTTTAGCGCCTTTCATTGCTCTTCTTAAGTCATTGACTATAGCCGTGCCCGCGTTCCATTTAATAAGGTCTGGAGGATTTTGCATCATATCTTGAAACTTAGATGCTTGCTTCATTGCTTGTTCTTGTGATTTACCCTGTTTAATAAGCAAGGCGACATGGGTATTGAATTGAGTATTCAACATCCCCATATCTTGTACCCAGTAACGAGTATTTCTCTGAACTTGTAACAAATGTTCAGCGACTTCACTAGCAAATATAGAGCCTTTTCCCATTATGCCATTAAACATAATAGTAGCGGCACCTGCGTTACTCATTTCTTTTCTAAACGCAGCGTCATTTTTTCCAAATTTTCTGATTCCTAAAGTATAGGTATCTATGGCGTCGTCCATAGAAATACCCATTTCTTGTGCATATCCGATTAAACTTTTTTCAGCTTCTCCCGCGGCATCAAAATCAACACCATTAACACCATCAGCCATAAACTTGACTTTTGATGTTAATTGCACCATAGCTTCTTCAACTTTTTCAGTATCATAGCCATAGGCGCTTGCAGTATTTTTTACACTTATAAGAGTAGTCTCGTACCCAACGGTTTTCTTTGTAAGTGCCGTAAGGCTACCATCCATTTTATCCATTGGTTGTCCCAATCTCCAAAATGAATCATAAACATTATCTGCTTCTTGCTTTAATCCTTTCAGACCTTCTAATAAAGAAAAAGCACCGGCAAACCTAGTCCAAACTGATTTTCCTAAACTAGAAAGGTCTTTTTTAAGAGCCTCTCCCAAACCCATCTTCTTTGTAGCTTCAGACTTTTGCTTTTTAAATTCTTCTGTTTGATCTTTTAAAATCTTTAAAGATTCTCTGTCTATCTTTATTCCAGCATTAGATAACTGGATTAAATCCTTATTACTTTTTATAGCCTTTTCATCAATATCGAAACCCTGTTCTTTTAATTTATTTACTGCTTTCTTTAACGATATTTGATTTTTATCTAATTTAATTCTAACATCATCCAAAGCATTCTGCTTTGCTTGAATTTTCATGGAGTCAGTTAAAATCTTTTTATTTGCGTTTAATACAGATAATTTTTCTTTAGCTTTTTTTATAGCGTCACTCTCAACTTCGGAAACTTCGTCTATTGTTTTTTCCTCTTCTTTTTCTAACTTTGTAATTTTTTCAAGAGAAGATATTTTAGCTAATAATAATTTATTTAACTTTGACTGATTTTCTAATTCTTTTGTTGAAACTGCTTCACTTGTGTTTTTAGTTATAGCACTAGAAGTGGTGCTAGGTGTAGTAACTGTAGAACTTGAACTTTTTGACTTTTCCATAAACACTTCCATTCTTTTCGTTAAAAACACAAAAAGCGTGATTTATAAATCACGCTTATTTTTTTCCAAACATATTTAAATAATCATCTTTAGACATACCTGACTCTTTACGCTCTTCTAAAGAACTATTTACTCTTTTTGCCTTTTCACGTAAAGAATCTATTGCCTTTAATATATCTTTAGTTCCATTCATTCCCGCCAATCCTATGGCATAAATTAATGGAAATGTTATTTTATCTTGTTTAACTTTTGAAATTATCTTTGCAGACTCTTTCGGAGGCTCGTCAACTTCCCAGGAAGTTCCAAGCATATTTCCTAAAGAATCTAATAAATTTTTCCTGTCCACTTCCTTTTCTTTATCATACAGAGTAGATAAAAACGCTGCTTCTTCAAAAGATAAATTTTTAACCTCGCTAGGTAATTTATGAAGTATAAGACAAATTTTAGCTTTTGCCTTTAATTCATTATTATCAATAGCGAGTTTTATGCCAAAGGGACGTTACTATCCGTAGCTGTTGTGTTTGTCGGAATCATTTTTGTTCCACATAATTCACAATACCTAATAGGAACTTCACCATTTACTAAAGTGACGTTTTTGGTAAAGCCACAAGATGAACATTCCAATTCAGCTATCTCTTCATATTCTTTTGTATCAGCTACACCAATATTGTTCCGGTAAAAAGAAACAATCATTTCAGCTTTATCTTCTTCCATATTATCCAGCATCTCAAGATTCTTAACTCCACAAAGTTTACGAACTTTTGGCGGCATATTGTCATACTTGAATTGACTTGAGATACTCCATACTTCTGAACAAGGTATTCCATCCATAGCAACTATACTCATAGCTACTTGAGAATACTCAATGTTATGAGCAAAATCCATGCTTCCAATTCCTTCTCCACTAGCCATAGCCAAAGCAAAATTGGCACTCATGCTATTTGGATATTGAAAAGTAAACTTGATTCCATTAATTTCTTTTTCTATATACAGGGAATCTTTTTCTTTAACACCAAATTTTTGATACAGCTTTGATAGAATAGGATGCTTTGTAACATTTTTTTCATCTAACTTTTCTGTTTTTTGCTTATCTACATCTACAGTTGCATCTACATCTACATCATTTATATTATCTACTTGTTTTTGAATATCCTTAGCTTCTTCAGAGGGTTCATCCTTTTTAGAAATAGCCTCTGCTGCTTTGTCAAACAATTCTTGAACTTCTTTTGGAATTTCGATTTCGTTGTTTATCAAAAAATCTTTATATTCATAAATATCTGTGTGCAGGCTATCTTCGCTATGAAACTTATGCCAAATAGAATTTGCTTTTCTAGCCAACTGTTCCGCTTGATTCTTTTTTTCGTCTAGCCGTTTATTAAATTCAGTTATAGAAATTCTTCCCTTGTCAATAGGGAGAGATTTATTTGGATTCGTTCTTTGTGGTGTTGTCATTTTCTATATTTCCTTTTATGTATATGTATGTATGTATGTATGTATGTATGTATTTTTAATACGCAGTTAGTGGATTCAACCAACTTTGAGTTTGCTTAATTTGCTGTTCATCCATAGATTCTGGAGAAAATCTTTCTTTCAAAATATTTAAATAATTGAATTTAAATTTCGTAAGTCTATTTATCATTTCTACTCTATTTGACGTAGAAAGGACATCGGATAAACAAGATGATATTTCTGAAATACCTGTATACTTTGTTTCTTGCAGAGAAATTTTTAAATCATTCAAACTTCCAACTTGCGAGGCACACTGAGCGACTTGTTCTTTAACTTCGTCCAACTCATTCTCTAAGCACTCATCAAACAAATCTTTATCCCTAGCTGTACTTGCATTAGCTGTAACAGACTTAATTTTATCTGAAACCTTATCCTTAAAAGATAAATCTTCAAGAATTAGGAAAGCTTCAAAATCCCTAGATATCGGACTAGACGTGCCAGATACTTTGTTATATGTTTTTGGTAAGTCATCTTCTGATTTCTTTGCAGAATTTACTTTACTTAGCTCATCTTCTGTAAGAGAAATAGTTAAATCATTTGTTGTCATACGCTAGTACTTCCTATATCTATATAAGTATTAATTTTTTTAATCAAATCGTCTATTAGATACTCACTGCTTATCATATTAAAAACTTCAAGATAAGTAATAGTTGTACATAATGTAATATTTCCAACAGTAACTATTAAAGTAATTGTTGCTCTATCACTATATGGAGCTTCTATTCTATAAGAGAAGCCAACATCATAAAACCAAAAATTATTTAATATTTTTTCTTGACAATGTTCAAGAAAAGAAATCAATTCTTTTGGAGTTTCTGTTAACATCATATTTATTTTATTTTCCTAGAAAATTCCAAGTAAACCTTTTTCCAAAAGCCATATCACTAAGTACTGGAAATACAGGAATACACGCCCTTCCATTTAATAACTGATAAACTTTTCCTGCGGTTTGAAATACTGCATTGTACTTACGTTCTCTTTCCTTCAAGAAAGAATCAACCTTTGTAGAATAATGCTTTTGCTTATTTTTATATTTCCAAAATTCAAAAGTATAAATAGGAACTTTTCTTCCTATGAGAAATCCTCCATCCCAAGAAATATGAAATCCATACTTGTCATTAAGTTCTTGCTCAGCAACCTTTGGCAAATAGAGATTAGTAAAAAGTATAGGACACTTATATATAGATTTTTCTTTTACAAACACAGGTAACTTACAGTCAGAAAAAGAAGACAGCGCTTGTATCATAGATTTTGAAGAAACGTCACTTCCATGATTCATTATGGAAAGAGTATCTTGAAATATCTCATCATTATCCAAAGTATCATGATTTGATATAGATGAATTTCCTCTAGTGAATCCTTCCCCAATACCACTAGAATAAGAATTAAATTGATTCGCTATGTATTCCATTTCGGAACATTCGTCTTGGACTTTTTCTTCTTTTAATTCATCTTCTTCAAGAATAACATCTACTTCTTTCGCCCTCATTTGTGCTTCGGCTAATTTCCGTAAATGTAACGTGGAAGTGTTTATCATAATGAAAGACTCCTTGTAGGTTTAATGCATACATACAAGGAATCTTTTACAGTTTTAACTTATCAAAAACTTATTTTTTACATTCTAGGCTAATACATGAACTGGAATCAACCCCGTCACCATTCTGAATCATTAACAATTCTTTAGGTAGATTAAGAACTTCTTTTTAAGCTAGGTAACTATCTGGAATATTTTCCTAAGTACCCTAATCATAAGAAGTTCTTCTGGAAGTTTAAGAAGACTTATCACCCATCTCTTTACCAAAGATAATCTTGTGGATAGCTTCTTTTCTTGTAGAGGCAACAATTCTTGAACCTTTATATGAATAGATCATAGGTAATTTCTATTTTTAAGATTTAAACATACTGCCTATACTCATCTGGAATAATTACTCCCTTCTTAGCTAAATAATGAATGGGAGTATTTCCATGATTATCCTTAACCATAAGAAGTTCTTTAGGAAGGTTAAGAATTTCTTCTACTCCTCCTTCAGCCAACCGATGAACAGGAGTCCACCCATCAATATCCTGAATCATAAGAAATTCCTTATCTAAATCAAGAATTTCTTTTACTCCATTACTAGCCAGCCAATGAATAGGAGTCCACCCATAAGTATCCTTAATCTTAAGTAATTCTTTAGGTAGAGTAAGGACTTCTTTTACTCCTTTCTCTGCTAGATAATGAATAGGAGTACATCCATCATTATCCTTAATCTTAAGGAGTTCTTTATCTAATTTAAGAATTTCTTTTACTCCTTCTTCAGCTAACCAGTGAATAGGAGTACATCCATAATCACCCTGAATCATTAACTTATCTTTAGGGAGTTTAAGAATAGACTTATCACCTCTCTTAGCTTTTTCAAATATCTCATCATCACTCATCTCTTTACCAGAAATAATCTTGTGAATAGCTTCTTTTCTTGTAGAAGCAACAATTCTTGAACCTTTGTATGAATAAATCATATTTATTTTCCTTTAATAATTAAACTACTAAGCAGTCTTTATAGTTATTTTCATTTATATATATATTTTAGTCAAGCACTAATAACTTATTCTTTAACAATGGTAGGTTTTACACAATACTTTAGTATCACAGAGGAAGTTGTATGTTTAAAGTCACCTTCTTCAAACGCTTTCGTCAAAGCATCCTCCATAGTCTTGCTTTTAAACAACCCTACACTACTGATTTTAACATTATTAAACATATTTCTTAATTTTGGACTTAAGAAAAAGCATTGTTGCTCGATAGAACTAGCATTGTTTCCTAAAAGTAGAGCAAATCTATTCTGAAGAACAACTAAAACTATAAATCCTTCCGTAGTATCAAACAAAACGAAAGTAGCGCCAACAAAAGAATCTTTAACTAATCCATGACCCTCAAGTTTATTAGACCAAACAGATAATTTTGATTTAACTTTATTATCAATGCGGACATAAACTCTTTTAAATTCTTTAGTTATTAAAACTCCATTAACTTCCATAGATAATCTCCTTAACTAAATATATATATATACATGCATGCATGCATATTTAAGCAATCTAGTTTTAAAAATTTTAATTATTATTTTGATAGATATATTAAATCCTATTTTTCCTCAATAGTTACTTTATTATCTGACAGCCAATCAATAAGCATTTTCTTTATACTAGAAGGTTGTCCACTAATTTTAGCGAAGACATTTCCTTTATTTATTTCATTGTATGTTATTCCTATTTTGCTATCATTATTTTTTCTATATAAAGTAAATGATAAAATATTTTTATTCGGATAGGTAAAAGTGTATATTCTTTTTCCACCATTATCCGTATAATAAAATTTATTACCATACAAGTCAATCATCTTTTCAGGAACTATTCTAATTCTCATTCTCATCCAAGAATGGAATTTTGCAGTAATTTTTTTACCACTAGCTTGTTCATATAGTTCTCTTGGGGTAGCACCACTTAAATTTTTTATATCCAGATATTTTTTTAAGTCTTCTACTTGCTTATCACCATTATAAGCTAAAAAATGTGCAACAGTCTCACCGAGAGAATTTTTCATTTTTAAAATATTGTCAGAAAGAACAGATGCGTCAAATTTTATATCATTATATGCCATATCCATAACTGGAGTATTCCAATTTTCATAATCAGTTATAGCTAACTGTTCGGCGCTGGCTATTCCCATAACATTATTTCTTTCAGCTAGATAATGCAGAGGTGTTTTCCCGTCTTCGTCCTGCATATCAAAAGATTCTTTAGGAAATTTTAACATAACAGAATCAGATTCTTTACTCATAGCTAAATAATGCAAAGGTGTTCTTTCTGATATGTCTTTTTTAAATAAATACTTTTTAGGAATGTTAAGTATTTGAGTTTTCCCCAGCATAGCTAATTCATGCAAAGGAGTCTCTAAATCTTTTCCATAGCTTGAAGAAAGTATTTCCGGATTAAGTTTTAATATAGAAACATCGCCTTTCTTTGCTCTTTCAAAAACTTCTTTAAGATTCATAAATGACATTCCTTTTGTTTTCTTTTTAATTAAACTATAATGTCCCTGCCAACTTTACAAACTTTCTCAACGTCTTCTTTTGTAAATTGTTTTTTATTATGGGAACAAGCAAACGCTCCATTAACTTTTTTAGGGCATCCTTCAAGAGAGGTTAAATAATTATCGCTACACCAAAAATTATTTTCAACTTCTCTCGGACTACCTTTCAAAGATGTTAACTTATTAAGATCACAGTAAAAACATTTTACTTTTTTAGGGCAGCCTTTCAAAGAAGTTAGACTATTACAAGAACAATCAAAATTTTTACCAACCTTTTTAGGGCAGCCTTTCAAAGAAGTTAGCTTATTACAAGAACAATTAAAACTTCCACCAACAGTTCCGAATGTAATAGGAAGTTCTTTTAAGTCCAGGTCTACTAAATAAGCAAAATCTTTTACATTAACTTTCTTGCCTATATAATTTTTATAATTATCTTCAGCTATATAGTTAACTTCTATATAATTACTATCTGTTGTAATTTTACTGATAGCTTCTTTTCTTGTGGAAGCTTCTACCTTAGTACATTTGTATGAATAATTCATATTTATTTATTTTCCTTTAATAATTAAATGTACTGTTTGTATTCATCAGGAATCTCTACTCCTTCCCTGGCCAAGTAATGAATGGTAGTACATCCACGCTTATTCTGAGTCATAAGAAGTTCTTTATCTAAAGAAAGAACTTCTTTTACTCCTTCATAGGCTAACCAGTGAACGGGAGTCCATCCACAGTTATTCTTAATCATAAGTAGCTCTTTAGATAGAGTAAGAATTTCCTTTACTCCATTACCGGCTAATGCATGAATTGGAGTATTCCCGGAATAATTTTTAATTATTAACAATTCTTCTGGAAGTTTAAGAACTTCTTTTGTTCCTGTATAATAAGCTAATCAATGAACAGGAGTACATCCGTCATTATCCTTAATCATAAGAAGTCCTTTATCCAATTTAAGAACTTCTTTCACTCCTCGTCTAGCTAACCAGTGAATGGGAGTCCACCCATATTCATCCTTAATAATTAATCTTTCTTTAGGGAGTTTAAGAATAGACTTATCGCCTCTCCTAGCTCTAGCAAATATTTCTTCATCACTCATTTCTTTACCAGAAATAATCTTGTGAATAGCTTCAGCTTTAGAAGAAGCAACAATTCTTGAACCATTATAGGAATAGATCATAAGTAATTTATTTCCTTTCTTTTTGTATTTTTAATGGTTCTTCCCTGGCATCGTTTCTAAATTTACCTAAATTAACTTTCATTATAGACTCAAGACTGTCAATAGCCGTGTCATATATTTTTTTTGATTCTTTTCCTATCGCGCTAGAAAAATCTTTAGGAAATTCATCTGCCTTATATTTAAACGCTTTAGGAAAGTATTCTTTGTATTCTTCTACTATTTTTTTACCTTCATTGTACGAAGCCAAGAGCAGATTTTTAGTTAAAGTCACTAAAACTTCATTTATTATTTTTTCCGATATAATGCTTAAATCATTAAAAGTATCTAATTCTTTTAAAGTTGACTTAACACTAACCAACAATGTGTTCATGTTAGAAGCATTATCTGCATTTGGGTCTATCATAAACTCTTTACGAGCTATCTCAAAACTTTGATCTAATTCTCTAATTCTATTCTCTAAAACGGTTCTAGGATTTTCAACTACATCAAGTTTACTTTCATTGGGAAATAATTTTAACTTAGTATCTTTTGATGGAATTAAAAGATGCCTTGCGTGCTTAGCTCTTTTAACAGAAACGCCGAGACGCATAGAAACTTCTTCATCAGATAGTTTAGGATTTCTTTCCATATAATTTTTTACTAATTCTATGTTTGACATTAAATATTCTCTTTTTTATTTATTTATTTATTTTCTATGCTATGACTACGTTTTTCAAACTAATATGTATATATGTGTATTTTACAAACTTTCTCAACGTCTTTTTTAAGAGTTCGATTTATGTTTTCTAAAAAATAAAATATATTTATTTATTTCTATTTATTTTTTAGAAAACATAAAAAGTGTAGATATGAACTAGCCATACCTACACTTACTTACTTAGCTATCAAATTAAATCAAATAAATACATATTTAGTGCTTCTTAAAAACTAACTTCTTTGAAGGAGAAGTTTCTTTTACAGAATTTTCTTTTTGAGCCATAACCCCCGCGACAATCGGAGAATTACCGCTAGAAAGTTTTTGTTCAAAAGTAGAAATGGCACGAACACCTACGCCAGCTTCAGAAACGGCACCCGCTACTGTCTTGAAAGCAGTTTCATCATAAGACATAAGTTCTTGAGCCTTTGCAACAACGCTTGAGAAGAAACTATCTGCATTTGCAAAAATAGCTTCCGTCTTTTCTTGTGCTTCTTCTGCATTTAAGCCTAAGCCACTAAACGAAGCATAGCAACTAGCTTTAAGATTATTGTCGTTTTGGAAGAAGTTCTTATTCATACCCGCGATAGCAAGTTTTACTGATTCAATGAACTTATCCTTTGCGGCAATAACGGCTGCCTGAATATCTTTTTGCATTTCAGCTTTAGCTTCGGCTTTCATTTTTTTAGCAAGAGCAGAAGATTCAACACTTGCAACAAAACGTTTAGCTTTTTGTGCATCAAGAACAGAGTTTACGCCAGCCTTGACCATGGCATCCGTAAGAGTACGAGGATATTCTGGAGAAATAAAGAAACTCTTCTTTTCTTCCGCATCGTCTTGATCTTCAAGATGAATAGAGGCCGCGGGTTTACCCTTAATCAAAACGGTATAGAAAGGGTCTTCAGAAGCGGATTCATGAAGAACTAAATTAACATCACTAGGAGCGACAGTTAAATCAGACGGAATATCTTCAACTACTTCAACATTTGACGGCTCGCCACTACCAGTAACAACTATATGCCCGTTTTCATCGACGGAAGCACTATAACCGTTATTTGATAGAAGATCAAGAGCAGTAGATGTTGAATCACTATCTTCTTCGCAAGTTCCATCCTCTTCACAGGTGCCGTCACCTAGAGTAGCAGAAGCTTCTTCAATTTCTTCGTCAGAAATTTCTTCTGTATCTGTATCTTTATCAGAATCATCATCATCTTTGTCATCAGAAATTTCTTCAATATCATTTACTTCAACCACGTCATCTTCACTAGCATCATCCGAGTCACTATCGTCAAAGTCGCTAACATCAGAATCACTGTCATCGGATTCTTTTTTAGCGTCTTCAACTTCTTCGTCAGAAATTTCTTCGACTGGTTCATCTTCTTCCATGGCACTCTTAACTTCTTCGTCAGAAATTTCTTCAACTGGTTCTTCTTTTGACTTGTCAGAATTAGAGTAATCATCTTCATTTTTTTTAGCGTCTTCAACTTCTTCATCAGAAATTTCTTCGACTGGTTCTTCATCCATAGTATCAGCTATGGGAGATCCAGATTCGTCTATTTCTTCGATTTTGACTTCTGTCTCATCGGCATCATTGGCGTCAGTGTCATCAGATACTTCACCGGCAGATTGAACTTCTTCCATAGCATCAGAAACTTCTTCTGGAGAAATTTCTTCAACTTCTTCATCATCACCATCACTGATTTCATCAGTTTCTACTGGTGCATCTTCGTCAAAGAAGTCATCTTCAACTTCCTCAACTTCTGGTGTAGTGACTTTGTCGTCTTCATCGGAAGAGCCAACAATTTCTTGAAGAGACTTTGAAAGTTTCTTGTTAATCATATTATTATTCCTTATCATTTGTTTCCGATTTCTTTAAGTATGTATGTGTGTATACTGTGTGGTCGGTATTCGGAAAGTTTTGAATGTGAGTACCGATTTCTCTCACGAAAATTTTATTTATTTATTTTTATTTATCCAGTTATTAACAGACTGCTCCAAGGAAGCTACAGAATGATTACTCTTAGAAGTAAAAGACTTAACCTTGGCATAGTCAAGTTTCTTAAAACTCTTGATGTATGAAGGAGTTACTTCCGAGACATACCACTTTATGTTTCCAAAAGCATCATCGTCCCAGTCTACTATTGTATTGCTTCCGTCATTAATGACTGCAACAGGTCTCCATTCTTTGGAATCCTTATTGAAGTACATCTTGATGGTAAACAATTCCTTTGACTTGACAGAAATAATCTTACTAATAGCTTCAGTTTTAGAAGAAGCAACAATTCTTAAACCTTTATATGAATAGATCATATTTATTTTCCTTAAAATTACATAGTTTATTCTATAATAAAAATTTGAATTATTGCTAAATCAAAGTATATAAAGTATTATACTTTATGAGTTCCCTCAACACCACGTTTTACTCTTTTATTTGTTCTGTGGTGTAGCCACAGAAGAGCTTCTTGCAATTTATTAAGGGCAATGGCATTTTCAGTACAGGCAAACTCTGACTTTTGGAATCCTTCAAGTCTTGTAACTACCATATTTAATAAATCTTCATTACAGCAACCATTAACCCCGCACTCCTTAATCGGACCTTCCTGCATATCAACTTTTACAAGAATGGCACCATCGGATTTTCTTTTAACTGCAAAATGATGGGGAGCATTGAACTTAAAGTCATCCTCATGTTCAATGTATGTGTAGTTATCTGTATTTAAATCAGAAATTGGTAAATCCATAATTATATTTATTTCCTTTATTTGTTTATTTATTTGTGTGTCTATTCCTGTCTGTATATATGTATATATGTATTGTTTATGATGCATAAGTAAATGCGTCGGCACTCACCAGCATTCTAGTGTATTTAGAAATTCTTTCCGGTGTTAAAAACACGTCATTTGTTATTTTAGTTATTTGATATTCTGCCAAATCAAAAGCACCCTCTAATAGAGCAGAGCATACTCCACTCATTTTAGACATTATTGCATATTTCATAGAATCATCAACGCTTGATCTAGAAAATTCAGAACGGAATAATCCTACGAATTCACTTCCTATAAGTTTATTTAAAGTAGTTTCCGCAGGCTGCCCGTCAATATTAGAAAGACGGGCAGAATTCTTTCCACTTTCTAAAATAAATCTATCTTTTGTAACGGCATTTCCTAAGTAGTCCAAAACTTTGTGACTTTCGTAATTAGTAATTACTTCTGAAAGCATAGGAACGTTACCATTTTTAGTAATTCCAGTCCAAAATGATATGTTGTTATAAATACAGGCACTATCTACAAAAACTATTTGAGAAACATAACTCACGTCTACCTCCTGTAGTAATTCATAGTCACCATTAAGTTTACTTAGATTCTCTTGAGCTAACTGAAGATTAGCAAACTTTGCAACTACTACCCATGTTTTTTTATTTAATATATAAATCATAGATATACCTATTTATTTATTCTTTTTTAAAACAATAGGCATAATGCTAATAATTCCATTATATTGATTAGCTAACTGCCTAATCTTTTCTGAAAATTCAACGCATTCATTTTCCATTTTTTCATAAGCGTCAACAGCCGCCTCGGAATACTTATTAAATGTATCTTTTTTCAATAAATCAGTTATAGATACATCTTTGTCTTTTATAGCTTTAGAAAGAAATTCTTTTTTCTCTTCTTCCTTATTATTACCAATTTTTATTTGAAATGGTAAAGAAAATCCCAACTGATTGCACATAAAATTTAACAACTGAGGCTTATTCGTGATAGCAATAATCTTACTGATAGCTTCTTTTCTTGTAGAAGCAACAATTCTTGAACCTTTATACGAATAGATCATATTTATTTATTTTCCTTTAATAATTAAATGTACTGCTTATATGCATCTGGAATATCTACTCTAGTCCAAGCTAAATAATAAATAGGAGTATATCCACCATTATCTTTAGCTATAAGAAACTTTTTATCTAAATCAAGAATTTCTTTTACTCCTTCCCTAGCTAAGTAGTGAATGGGAGTACTTCCATCATTATCCTGAATCATAAGAAGTTCTTTAGGGAGATTAAGAACTTCTTTTACTCCTCTTCTAGTTAACCAATGAATAGGAGTACTTCCAAATTTATCCTTAATATTAAAAAGTTTTTTAGGAAGTTTAAGAATACTTTTATCACCTTTCCTAGCTTTCTCAAATATTTCTTCATCACTCATCTCTTTACCAGAGATGATCTTAGAAATAGCTTCCCCCTTTAAAAAAGCTATACTTTTAGAACTTTTGTGTGAATAAGTCATAAGTGATTTCCTTTATTTTTATATTTTTAAATATATTTATAAATCAGTATACCTTATAGGTGTACCAGTTTCAGCAGTAAACTCCGTCCAGTTAAACCATGATCCAGAATAGACAGCATCATTTCCAAAACTAGAACTATTGCACAAGGAAAAACCAACATTTGCTAATTGCGTTTTAGTATAGATTTTTACAGGTACAAAAGTTCCCCATCTTGCAGATATATTAGCTCCTACTCCTAATGTATTTGAATTAGTTATCTTAGGAACAGAGTATAAATAGGCAGCAGACCCATTTACAGTCACAGATGTAACAGTAAGGGAAGATGTAGCATCACCTAAATCAGATGGAGCGGTATAAGTACTATGAAGCCATGCAGTCCACAGTACACTAGAATTGAAATATCTTAGAGCATGATTAGTGTATGTCGTTATGTCTACGTCACTTATAAACTGGAAAGTAGTGTTGCTAACATCAGAATCATATATAGCAAAGTTAGCATCTAGAGATACATAGCTAAATGTCTTACTTTCAGATTTTTGCCAAATAAGTTTAACGTCTGAGTTACTAGCGGATGGTGAAAAGTATATTTTAGATATACTGTGACTTATTCCATTAGAATCTACAAATTTTCCATTACTCATTTTTGTAAATGTCATAGCGGAAGAATCACTATATCTTATATTTGTTAAATCTCCTGCTGCCATAAATAGTTAAGCCTCCATCAGTACATATAGAGTATTTGCGGTTACAGTATCTGGAATAGCCGTGACTATTTTTATACTCTTTGCCTGATAAGTAGCGCTATAATCGTATTTTACAGATATATCCGGTACCCAAGAAACCGTACTTCCTGTTTGAGTTAAAACGTCAGTTGAACCTGTACTGGTAGATTCATAAGGAGCTAACGTCCCGTAAGTAGTAGTGCCATTACCTAAAGTAATCATGCTAGAATTATTAGCTACTATCAAATTCCTTATGTTAGTAACGGTTGTGCTTCCACCGGAAGTTAAAGAATAAGATACGTAAGAAGAATTATTTGTAACGAAATAATTCATAGCACTAGGTGTAAATGCCCCGTCGTCCGGATACGTAACCCAACTTTCAGCGTTTGTTTCCTTATATAATTTTACGCCACCGATAGTACTACTTGTGGCGGATGCCAAATCAATAGTCAATGATTTAGGACTTGTGCTGTCGTTAGCAGTAAAGGTTACTCCAGTTCCTTGAATGAAGGAGAAAGAAGTAGTAGCATTTGTACTTCTTAGCGTTGTGGTGGTAGAACCTACAATTACAAAAGAGGAGAAAGAATTTGTCCCCACTAACTGATTACTTTCATTTAATCCAAAATAATCAGTACTATATAATAACGATAAAGTATTTGTGGAACTATTATAGTTTATAGGGTTAGTAGCGTTTAATGCAGTTACACTTAATACCCCGCTACTTATGCTCAACCCACTACCAACAATAATTCCACCTGAAGTAGTTGTAGAAGCAGCTGGCAACGTGTATGTTAAGGCACTTATTATTCCATTAGAAATAGTGATTGAAGTCCCGTCTATCTTGACTCCACCCAGCAAGGTTGTAGAAGCAGTAGGAAGAGTATATACAGAACTAATAACCCCGTTAGAGATAGTGATTGAAGTTCCATCCACCTTGACTCCACCTAAAGTAGTCGTAGAAGAAGTAGGAAGAGTATAATTTAGTATACCATCAGATATAGAAAGCGTGGAGCCTACTATTATTCCACCTATAACAGAAGATGTTGCATAAGCTAAAGAAAACTCTAAATCATTTAAACTTAATCCTAATCCAGCAGTATAGACGTTAGAAGCAGAAGCACTCAATACACCATCCGTTATAGATAAATTACTACCTACTTTAACTCCGCCCAAAACAGAAGTAGAAGCAGTAGGTAAAGTATAATTCATCTTACCTGACGAATCAATTACTACGTTACCACCATTTTTAACAAATCCTAAAGAATCCCCAGCAACTATCTGGGCTACAGATAGAACGCTATTGGAGATATTTAATCCATTACCTACTATTATTCCGCCGATAGTTGAAGTAGTCGCGGAACCCACAGAAATAACACCGTTAGAGGTAACTATGGATACTCCATCAATCCTAGTGCCACCGAAAGTAGACGCAGAGGCAACGTTAAGCGCAAAGGAACCATCAGTTAAACTCAATCCATCCCCGGCAGTATATACATTAGGAGCGGAGGCACTCAACACACCATCTGTTACAGATAAATTACTACCGACTTTTATAACTCCAAAAACTGTTGCCGAAGCATAATTAGCATTTATCGTTATAGGAGAAGTAGACGTATTAAAAGTTAATCCTACTCCGGCCTGGTATACGCTTCCACCACTAGAAACTGCACTTATAACACCCTCAGAGCTAATCAAAACAGTTGTTCCATCTACCTTGACTCCGCCTAAAGTAGTCGTAGAAGCTGTGGGAAGAGTATAAGAACCTGTAGCTGCACTCAAAACGCCGCTCTCATCTATAGATAAGTTAGTGCCGACTTTTATACCGCCTAATACGGTTGAAGAAGCAACAGGAAGAGTATAAGTAGTGTCAGTCCAAGGAACATTAACGTAAGCCTTGCTACTGGAATCAAGAACTACGGCATAGTTTTTATCACTAGAAGTATATCCTACTTTAATTAAACCTAAATCAGATGAAGATGCTGTAGGTATGCTAGTAGAAACTAATCCATTTACTATATCTAAACCCGTTCCTATTTTAATTAAACCTAGTGTAGAAGAAGTAGCTACTGGAATGCTTATTACCCCGTTTGAAACGGATATGTTATCTCCGACTTCAACCACGCCATAAGAAGTCTTTGTGCTGTAGTTTATAGAAATCAACGTACCACTTAAAGTAAGTCCCTTTGCGGTATCTACCGTATATGTAGTATCTGGAGTTCCACTTAGGACACCGTCTGCTATAGATAAGTTACTTCCTACCTTTACTCCACCCAAAACAGAAGTAGAAGCAGTAGGTAAAGTATAATTCATAGTGCCGTCGGCACTTACTACTACATTCCCGCCATTCTTTACACCGCCCAAAGTTGCAGTAGCTATAGGCAAGTTATATATAGAACTAATAACTCCGTTAGAGATAGTTATTGAAGTTCCGTCTACCTTGACTCCACCCAAAATAGTTGTAGAAGCAGTAAGTAATGAAATGATGCTACTATCTAAGCTAATGCCGCTTCCAGCCACATAATCTATATGAGTTGAATTTAAATATCCATTTGAATCAACAGACAATCCTGTTCCGATTTTAACTACACCATAAGAACTAGCAGTGGCATTAGCTATTGAAATTACAGAATTTGTTATAGTTAAGCAGGAACTACCTGATGTTATATTATTTTGTTTTAGGGCAAGCGCATCAAAAATAGATTTCTGCGTCATAGTTCCATTAGTGTTTTCACCGGAAGAACTATACAAGAACATTACGCCATTAGATGAACTAGTAGCCACAGGAGCACTTAGAACACCATCCGCTATGGATAAATTTGAACCTATCTCAACAACGCCAAAAGAAGTAGTTGTAGCATTTGATACGCTTAAGGTATTGCTAGATAAAACTAAAGGATACGTTACGGATAAAGCATCTTGCTTTAATAACAAGGCAGCATACACGGCGCTAGTTAATGGAATCGTGCTAGTATCGTTAGTTATTGATGCAGAATAATTTTTAGAGGAAGATGTGCCCAACGTAGGTTTATTTAAAATTAAAGCGTCACCACTAGTAGCATTCCAGTCCGACTGAACATTTACTTCTGCGCCACTAGCTATACCAGCTAATTTTGATTTCTCATCATCAGTATAGTCATTAGAAGATAATATTTTTCCAGTTTCTTTGCTAACTTTAGTCGAAGCTAGTTCATCAAGGGCTTCCTGTACTTCTGTAGCCAATAACCCACTTATGGTATTCTTATATATTGCCCCCATGTTAGATATATTTTCATCGGATAATAATGAATATGTAGATGAAGCATTTCCAAGCGGGTCTGTTATATCATAACTGCTAGGAACTAATGTATTTAAATATCCGGCACAACTAACATAATTTATAAGAGATATGCTTGCACCTAGGCTAGACATTTTCCAGATATGGCATCCATCGAATACACAATTCTGGCATAGAACCCTACTTTCTGATAATCTTAAAAATATAAAGGAATTTGAACAAAGTGTACAGTGCCTAAACACTACCTGACTTGAACTTTGTACGTTATTTATTAAAATCTTTGCATCAGAAAACGAGCAATTTGTTATTTCATAAGAGCATCCCTGATTAAACACAGAATAGTAGTTAAAACTATCAGAGGAGCTACTTCTAATATAGCAATTAGCTAATTCTCCACCGTACAGAGTAATTCCTGTAAGTGTTGAGTTTATAGATTTAAATAAAGGATAACTTGTATTATCCTTAACAAAACATGATGGCATAGTGCCACCCAAAAAACAGGAATTTACAGATATAAAAAATGCGTTCATATCGTTAAGAACGCCACTAGTGCTTCCGTTTGTTAAATCACAATCAATTATGAAAGAGTCAAAAGTAAATATACCGCATTCATAAGTGGAAGAAGACTTTCTATATGTTAAGTTAGTTAATCCCTGAAAAGTACATCTAGTAGCGGAAATAGCATTTATACCACTAGAGGAACTGTATGATAAATCAATATGAGTTATAATGCAATTTTCAATTACAGAACTAGTAGGTATGTCTCTGTATGAGACAGAAGTTATAAATGTTCTTGAAAATATATAGGAGTTTATTATAGTTCTATTACCAACTATATAAATATAGGGCAGTATAATAACATCATTCTCGTCTAAGGTTATGCTCTCGGAATTATAAGTAAGAGTATATGTCGTACCAGTTTGATCTAATGTACCTGAAGAAAGCACTATTTCCCACCTATTTTCAGAAGTAGGACTCTTAGAAAGAATATAAGCCATAGCAGATTTAAATGTTCTATATGTAGCACCAGTTACATCTACTACCGCAGAAGGATTAACATATATGATATTCTGCATAGGTATTTGATTTATTTTAATTTCATCTATCGCAGATTTCACTGCGTTAGCAGTTATTAAATCATCACTATCAGAAAGAGTTGTGGCTACTCCCTTAACAGAAGCACTACCCAATCCCATATTTGATCTTGCAATAGATTTACTATCTTCATCCAATACCTGTGCTGTGTTTGTAAGAAGTTCTACCTTATCCATAATAAGTCAATCCTTTTTAAATTATTTATCCTAAAGCTAGGTATGTATATATAGTTAAACTTAAATATATTTTAAAACTTACCACTTATTTTAACTTCAGCCCTCTTTCCTTTAGACGCTACAAGTGAGAGGACAAGCGATGCAACAACCTTTAATATGCTTTTCATTTTATTTATTTTCCGTTTAGTTTAATAGATATAAGATACCATTGAGGACACGGCGCACGAGCTGCCTGACACAAGAAGCATTATGTCAAACGATGCTTCATGCCCAGACCAATCAAGAACAAGATGTCCATACCCTCCGGAGGAAGACAAGTCATTTGTAGAGAATGATCCTATCAAAACATCAGATACGTTAGCAGAATTAGCTTGAAAAACTACAGTACTTGACTTTGCCGCCATGAACCCACTACGTACAGCAGGTGTAGCCGTAAGGTACAAGGTCACAGAGGAAATTGAATTTGCCTGTATATAAATCTTTACTCCATCCTTCTCAAACAATGTAAGCGGGACAGGGGTATCCGCTGGTGTTACGCTTCCCTGCACAAACGCATTCTTTATAAGTATTTCATCAAGTTTAGATTTATCACTGGAACCCATTAACCCATTAACGCTTGTAGTTACAACGTTAGAAGGAATAGTAATAGTTTTATTAGATGCGTCTGTAGTATGCCCGTAAGTATTTACAGAAAAATATGGGACAGAGAAAGTATCACCAAAAGACGGTGATTGATTTGAAGATGGGCCATAGCTACCAGCAGTTACACCGCTGGCATTATGGGTTATTGTATACATCCCCTTTAAATTAGAGACAGCTAGTGGATTAGTTCCAGAAATGATACTTCTATTTTCAAAATCTATTTCAGTAAATCCCGTTGGTTCAACTATAAAAGAGGAAGAGTCAATATTAAACCCATAATTATGATTTATTTCTACATTAAGATGATAATATGAATATGAAGTGCCCGCAAAATTTGCATAAACATAAATAACATTATCATTTACAGCATAGAATAACCTAGGTATATTTGTGCTAGTATAGGGATATACATTAACATTATAATATGCTTTAGCGGAAGCTATGCCGGTATCACTGTTATTTGTTCTTATAGCAAGGACACCCTCAACGTCATAACCCATAGAAGATATTTGAGTATAGTCGCCACTGCCAGAAATATGAAATTTCAAGAAATAAGTATTAGCCGCGGATAGCGTATTACTATGCGCAATCAAAGTACACAGATTAGAATAAGTAGCATCCAGGGAACTCAATGATGGAGTACTTACATTCCATACAGAATATATGCTCTTAGCATTATTTATTTGGGTTTGAATATTCCCGGTAACACCATCTAGATATCCTAATTCAGTGCTGGTTATAGTCGGACTTACTGCTAGTTGTCCGCTGGAATTCGTAATCACTACTTTTCCTGCGTCGAATGCAGAAGCTATACCTGTATAAATAGCGCTAGAACTAGATATAACATCTTGCTTACTCGTAGATAGTGAAACTATCGAGGATGAATTAGAAATAGTTAAGGAATCATAGTAAGAATGAGACTGAGAAATTACCGAAACTGACGGACTTCCGGTTGTATTTGACATTGTAATGGTGCATCCATAATAATTATCTACGAATGAATCTAAATAATACTCCTCATAAGTATTTAAATCACTATAATACCATAACTCTAATGAGTCAGGGGTAGAAGAGGAGGCGCACACAATAAACCTATTTGGATTTATTGTAGAATTTATAACTGAATAGTTACTGTATGAATTTATATTACTTCCAAAACCACCAGAAAACTCTATATCGGCACTGCACAGTATGTTTCTATAGCTAGACCTTGCCATGATCTTTATCAAACAGTAGGAGCTATACCCAGCAATACTTGTAATAGTAGCTAACTTATGATAGCTAGTACCTGTAGGTATAGTAGAAGTTGATTTAAGAACCTGTTTATTAAAGTCAATAAATCTAATTTCAGAGTCAGTCAAGGCATCTGATATAGCGCTGCCAACAGCTATACCGCTCATGGCACTACTAGAAATAGAAGAATACTCATCAGATATGTTTATAGTATTATTCCAATAAAGTTGTGTATAATTTGTAACGGTAGTAGCTTTCTTTTCACAGTATAACGTTCCAGTAACGTCTGTAACCATAGAAGATATGGCATCCATCACATACCAAACAGACATTCCTAAATTCAAATAAGTACCTAATGATATTTTTCCATAAAAATACACAGAATTAGAACTAGTAGACAAAGAGTCAGTTCTTGAATCGAATGCTATAGTAAAATTACTTTGAGTATGTATATATTTTGTAGTACCAATTACTAGCGTAGTATCTGACGGTATTGTTATATTTGATTTAAGTAAAATAGATTTTATGGTAGTTGAAGCCATTGCACTTGTAAATCCATCAAGTGTTGAAACATAGGCGTCATATATCTGTATATCTGATATAGCATCATATATACCGTTACTTTCAACTAAGTTAGTTGAAGAATCTGTAGGAACAGCATCTACATCTCTAAATGCTGAATTTCCTAAGTCATTTAACCACTTACTTATCTTACCAAATGAAGTGGATATAGTTTCATTTGTTACAATATTTGTTCTTGATGATGCCTGTACAAACGATACAGTTAAAGAATCTGCACTACCATTTTTAACTAGATAAGATGATAAATCAATTTGACCACCAAAGTTATCCCACCCACTGGCAGTAAACACTACATTGTCTCCTACTTTTACTACTTGTGGAGAACCTGTATACCCAGAGGGCTGAGCTATAGTACCTGCGTCCGTCATATTATACATATAGCCAACAGTTTTTGCAACACCACTCAAATCAGCTACGGTTGCGCTACCTTGCGGTATAACGGCTCCAGCTACGCTCGCATCGACATAAGATTTTATAGCGGAAGAAGTAGCTAAAGTTTTTGAATCTGTAGTTCCACTTAAAATCGTTTCAACAGTAAGGGCATCCTGCTTTGCATTCCATTTAGTTCTTTCACTGCTTGTAATGTGAATAGCATTATCAGATACATGGGAATCGTAAGTAGCTAATTTTTCAGCTAATCCATCAATGTTAGATATTATATGATTATGACTATCATCAGCTACACTAGCATTAATGGCTATAGAAGTACTTCCATCGAACGAAGAACTGCCACTAACATCTCCCGTAAGAGAAATAGTTACGGGAGTATTAAGCTTGTCAGCGCTACCACTAGTAGCTTCAATGGTATATGGAACACCATTTATTGTAATGCTTTTTATTGAGGACATAGATAAGTAACTCCATTAGATTATGGTATAATCAAACTTCCGGTTTCATTAACGCTTAATTTAGCCTGTATGGCTGTAGTATCGACACTAATAATCTTGTTATTTATTAAAATACCAGTTCCGGCTATGTATTGATTTACACCGCCAGACTGTTCATGTACGGAACAATCAAGTATAACTGCATTAACGTTACCGGATGAACTAGCCTTTAAGATGGCGCTAACTTTTGTTGGATAGTCAAATGATACAGAAATTATATCACTCTGATGTGTCAAGTCAAATAGATACGTAACGTTATTATATATCGCAGCTTCTCCATTAAATACACCAATTATAACGGAAGCAATAGTTTTAGCGTTTGTATAATCATTACTTATCAATTTTATAGTATAAGTAAAATGATATAAATTATCTGTTGTCGTCAAACCTGTACCCGTAACATAGGACAAACTTCCGGATGACTTTGTAACTGGAAGCTCCTGCATAGTAGTTGTTAATAAAATTTCTGTTACGTAGCTTCCTATAAAGTAATTGGCACTTGTGTATTGCCCGGAAGCTAAAGAGTCGATAGCTGCCTGAACATTTGTAGCAGCTATGCCGCTTGTAGTATTATCATAAGAAACGTCTTCAGCATTTCCAACCAATGGCCTAGCTGCAAGTTCATCTATGGCAGATTTAACATCTTTAGAGATTAATCCACTGATAGAATTATTATAAATATCCCCAACACAATATTTATTTAAATCAGTAATAAATGGATAAGTAGTGCTGGCAGAAGAAGTATTTATAGTTCCGCTGCAACCATATTCACTATATAATTTAGTACTTTGAATAGCTAAGGTTGCATCATATTTAAAATCAACATCAGTATATGAACAATTTTTAAATATCACATTCTCATAGCTAGATATTGCATAAAAAGTAACATTCATGTTTGATAAAGTACAATTTTCTATAAGAAAGGAAGATGATGAATCTAATATCCGTATTCCATCATCTGATATAAAAGAAGAAAATACGCTACTTCCTATAAAATATCCTTTTATTATGTATGAATTATAAATTTTAGAATTAGTACTAGTGACTGAATCCATGATACAATAGTGTAGGGAACAATAACTTAAAGCGCATTGATGCACGTATGAATTTAGTATTTGTACACTACTTACATCAGAAGAATAACCTAGGAAACTATTAGTAGATTCCATAGTTCCATCATAAAAATATAAATATTGATTATCAATTAAAGTAACTAGCGTCCCTGATTGAGTTATGGTACACCCTATAAACACAGCATATACGGAATTAGAAGAACTTACAAATACTACGGATGAACTATTTTTTATAGTACATCCTTTTATATAAGAATTATTTTTTGCTGTAGCAGCAAAAGTTATTACAGAAGAAGTAAGTACAGTATTGTTTCCTTCCACACATATATAATCATTTACATATATAGCTTCATTAAACAATCCTGTAGGAAGCCTTATGATCCATTTATTTTCCGACGACGGAGTTTGCCCATTCACATAGGCAAGGGCACTTGCAAACGTTTTATAAGAAATTCCAATCTGCTCATCCGCGGATGGATTTACGGTTACCATATTTTTCTCAGAAGCTCCAGCTCCCTCTTTAGCGGCACCTATGTTGGCTCTAGCTTGTAGCTTCTCTTCATCCGTAAGAGATTGTTCTATGTGATATTGAACAGTTTTTGATAAATCCATACTAATCTCCTATTTATTATTAGCACGCAGACAGCTTATTTACTATCATTTGTTTTAATTCTTCTTTCCCACTGGTAGAAGAAAATAATATTTCAGTATGCCTGTCCACCTCAAGTAAAGAATCTTTTCTCACAGTAAATCTTAGTAATGGTGTGCGATTGAGATAAACAGTCACGTAGTCACCGAGAGAAGTGATGATATGCTTATCCCTATATGTGGCATTAAACTTAAGTATAGAATTTAGACAAGGATTTGAATACACAACACCAGTATCCAAATCATAATTTCTTTTCATAATGTCTAAAGAATATAGACTGAGATTCAACAAACAATCTTTTATGTATTCTTTTTGCGTGGCGCTAAATATAAATCGTGTATCTATTACCTTATTGTACCAATCCAGACTGCCTGTTCCCAGTTCTTCATTTACTGACATCCAATCACAACACAACTCTGTTAAATAAAGATTAGGCATACGCGTAGCATCTACGCCATCAGTGAGAAAATCAACTTTTGACTTACTCCAGTATTCAGGATGATGCGCGTTAGAATGAATATGTTTATTTATTGCATCATTCACATCATTGGCGTCTTTTTTGCATAAAGTATTCCTTTTAACGTATGCTGGGTATAAGCGCTTACTTTGTTTAACCAGATTAGCAGGAAATAGTTTATCAGAATCATGCGCATTTATAGCATTACTAAATGTCTCATCACCTGAGAAGTACCCTAATTTCTGCGCAATTCTTCCAAAGTACTTTACTCTTCTTATATGGTCACATACTTTAACTTTCATCAAGTCTATTGCAGAATAAGCCATAACTAGTCAACCCTCATATAGATAGATATGCACATACATACATACATATTTAAATTTTTAGTATTTATCTTTAGAAGATACTAATCTTCATTAGTAAAAATAGATCGTTTAACCTTACAAATATTCCTTACATCATCCTTATTAAAATCCTTATTGTTCTTACTACAGTCAAAATATTTACCAACCACAGAAGGGCATCCAACAAGTGATACTAACTTATTATTGCTGCAATCAAAATTTCCGTCAACTGTCCCAAAAATGATCGGTATTTTCTTTAATCCTAAAAAACTTAAATCAACGTCACCAGTAACATTTATTTTCTTACCAATATATTTCTTGTAGTTATCTTTATCTATATGTTCAACGACAACATATTCATCATTGGCTAATATTTTAAAAATAGCCTCTTTTTTAGTGGAAGCTTCAACCTTAGTACCCTTATAGTAATAAACCATACGTATTATTTTCCTTTTTAGCTTTATTAAATATTTATCCCTACCTATATATATACGCAAAGTACATAGTCATGTATAATACATTCTTATCGTTTCGTTTATAAATTTATTACCATCATAGTACCTAAAGTTATTATTAATGTATAAGGAAACATTTTTCTTTTCCGTGTCTAATAATAAAAATCTTCCTGCGTATATCTTTTTAATCTTACTTAGAGTCTGTGAACCTATTCCCTTTCCTTGAAATTTTTTCTTTAGTATAAAACCCCACAGAAAAGAATAATCACACTTATCAATGGTATAATCTAAAGATTCTATAGTTCCTATTACTTCACTATTCTTTATAATTAAGTAATACTGCATTGATTTTGAACTCATGCTGTCTAACCATACATGAGTATCATTATCACATTCAGAATAGTATGTTTCAAATGCACATAAATTATTTTCAAATCTTCTATCAGAATCGAAAATAGAATTATCTAAACAATTTTTTCTGCACAATTCATAGGAAACATTAAGTAATTTCATTATATATGTATATGTTTAAACTAAAATATTAGATTCCTTAACCTTACATAATTTTCTTACTTCTTCTTTAGTAAATTTTTTCTTGTTAAGGAAACAATAAAAAGTACCCTTTAGTGTGTTAGGACAACCCTTAAGAGAAATTAAATTATTCTTATAGCAATGAAAATTCTCACCAACATAAGATGGGCAGTATTCAAGAGAGGTTAATTTATTTTCATAGCAATAAAAATTCTTCTTAACCTTACTGGGACAATTCTTTAAGGAAGTTAAAAAATTAGTAGCACAACTAAAATTTCCCGAAACAGTACCAAAAATAATTGGTATGCTCTTTAAATTTAAGTTATTTAAATAAACGTCCCCAGTAACATTAACTTTCTTACCAATATATTTCTTATAGTTAAACTTATCAATTTTAGCAACGGTAATAAAATCATCACCTGCTAATACTTTAACTATAGCTTCCTCTTTTGAAGAAGCTTCTATTTTAGTACCCTTGTAATTATATAACATACTTTACCATTTTAAAATTTAGAGTTTACTATATTAAATTATTCTAGGGTCACATAAGTTTTTCCATTATCCAAACTCATTAGGTATCGAGCACGAGTAATAGCTATCTTATTAGTAAAAACATTCTTAGGATCATTTCCCAAATGAATCCATGAATAGTAAGTATCAGGATTAATCTCATAAATTATTTGACCAAATGATACCTTACCTTGCTTATCTAACTCCTTAATGAATAGAGCAATTTCCTTATGCGTCAATTTACAATTAAGGAAAACAGTATCAGCTGCACCAATAGTAGGAGTAGATAAGAGCTGTAACCCGCAGAAATGATCCGAAGTAGCACTAGGATTCCTTCCCTTAGCTTTTAGTGCATCATAATCAGCCTGCTTCCTAACTCCACTTCTAATAGAAATAGCTACGGGCTTACCATTAATAGAATAGGGCTGCAATTCATCCCTTGTTACCTGAATATTATTAGCAAGTATCTGTAACAAAGATATTTGATATTCATTTAATTCATAGGATGAAAATTCGGATAAATTAAAATTTTTAGTTAATTGCTTATTCATAAACGTTTCCTTTTATTTTATAATTATTTTTATTACGGAGGCACACTTATATCCTTTTACCTACTCTGGGATGAAGGGGGCCCCGAGTACTATCATCATAATGCTATTCGCAGACTCTATCTATTCGTCATCTTCAACGTCTTGATATCCTACTAGGATACCTCCACGCGGGTTCCAACTCCGTCAAGCACGCTAAGTTCATAAGTTTTGCTTGCCGCTATGGTAGCAGTTGAACTCGGCATTGTAATAGTTAATTTTTCAACACCAGTTATACGTCCATATTGATCATTACCATTAAGATGATATAAATCTAAAGTTCCACCGAATGTAGGTGCAGCTGTATTCGTAGTGTTCATAACTGTTACTTGATGTCCAGAGATAGTTACAGTATTATCGACTGTTGTAGCATCAACCACTACTCCATCAGCTGTTACACTTGATATTTTATTATTTATCTGATTTTGCAATAACGTATCAGCATTAGTTCGTGCAGAAGCTTCATTATTGATGTTATTCTGTAAAGTAGTATCAGCATTACTTCTATTTGTTACTTCTGTACTTAAATCTGAAGTAGAAGCAGCTCCGATATTAGTCCTTCCTTGTGCTTTCTCAGTATCACTGAATGATTGAGCAGCATTAGTTAACACTACTGGTAATTTTGACATAAAAGCCTCTTTTCGTTATTATTGGAAATATAATCTGCATAATTTACTCCTGTGTCCAGTTGTAAAGGTAAGGGAACATCCCGTCGCTGTAGCTCCAAGTGGCGGGATATGAAGAAGCCGCATTGTTAGAGTTCAGAAGGTCGCAGAAAGCCTGCGATTTCATTTCAGCTGTACTTTTTTCAGCGCAGTCGGTAAGATTGAATGTTCCGCCTACATTCCAGCTTGCTCCGGATTGCTTATATAAATTTTTACCATTGACAGGATAAGCGAAGGAGCCGGCAAAAGAGTCAACAATGGATTCCGTCTGATTTTCATAGCAATTAAAAAATTTTGAAGTCGAGCTACTACCATCACCAGCCACACAACCAATGAACAGACCAGCATGATCGTAGGCGTTGCCGCCTTTAAGGGTACAGTTAATAGAATAGACATTACTAACGATAGAAGCTCCATAATAAGAAGGAGATTCTATAATGGAGCTTCCGCGCCAAGCACGCATCTCTAAATTTTTGAATAGGCAGCTTTCTACACATATATTTGAATATGTTCCATTCGCAATTATAGCTTCCGCCGTTGTATTTCCAATCGCCGTGCAATTTTTCATTCGTACATTCTTTATTGTCGGTCTTGTGCGTGAATCAAAAATTCCAAAAAAAGCAGCAGCATCATTAGCGCTGACGTTATATGAATACATACCGTAAATAGTATGTTCATTTCCATCAAAATAATTAGCCTGTATACATCCGCCTTTTTCAGCCAGCATTTCATTCATGGGCGGGGTCGTCTCCCACGAAAGATAATCAGAGTAATCTGAATTACATACAATATCGTTCATCAGCTTGTAATTTTTTTCGGGAAGATTAGCAAGACTATTGTTCACCCACAGCATCTGCGCTAAAGTGTAGATGTGGTAGTATCCTTCCGAATCCATCGTCGGAGGGATACCGCGCGAATCTCCGCCGCCTCCGCCGCCCACGACAGAGAGCGGCGAAGCTGCAGTCCCGTCCCCGGTAAGCGTCGCGTCGTGAGCCACAGTGGACAATCCATCGCCGCTGCCATTGACACTTGTTCCAGTCTGAACTAGACAAACACTATAAGAAGAGGAATCTATGTCATAGTTAGATATGTACTTTATTCCCAATTCATTTCCAATAATCTTACTAACGTCTATGACATAAGAAAAGCTGTCATCAATACTACCTGAATCATTCGTATGCTCTTTTGATAAAGTCTTCACTACCGTAAAAGTAGAATTACTCCAATATCCGATTTGAATTTGAGATTCAAACCACTGTAGCACACTAGAAGTATTATGGATAGAAGATATATTTATTGTTAAGATCAAAAAATCTATATTATTGTCGATAGTAATAATACCACTGTTACTACAAGACAAAGTAGATGTTCCATAATTTTCTGATAATGTTCCTTGACCTACAAAGTAGGAAGGAGAAGTATATGTACCTTCAACAAATCTTTTTGCTAAAGACTTATCCGAGAGATTTAAAGTTCCGTCTTCATCTATCGAGAAATCAGAACTTAATTTAACTACACCTTTGTTATTTAAAGAGGCATTAGGAACTGAAGTGTGCCAAAACTCTTGTGTATATGTCCCTATTAAAGAAATTCCTTTGTTTCTTTCATAATAAAAATTACTTACATTTAAGCTATAAACGCTACTATTTATATCAGTGACATAAGTCAGTCCGCTTAGCGTAGAGTCAGCGCTTACCGAAATAGGAACTATGAATCTTAAATTTGCATTTGTATTTAAAGCTACTCCACCATACCCTATCGAAACAGAAGAATCCCCATAAATATCCTTTCCTCCATTTATAACAGGACTTCCAGAAAGATATAACCCGCCCTTAACAAAAATAGTTTTAACACTTGAGTCTGCTAAAGCTGATTCAAATTCTTCTTGAGTTTTAACTATGACATCATATACGGAATTTCCAAATTCCCCTGCATAAGTTAATTTAACTATGTTGGTACCAGTACTAGATTCTGATTTTAAAACTGAACCTTCTGAATATCCAATAAATCCGATAATAGAAGCATTTGAATCTACACTTGCATTTAAAAATGCCCAAACATGATTTCCATATATATAATTTAAATTAACAATTATTTTTCCGCTTTCTAGCGTTATAGCGTTATCTTCATCTATGTACATCTCATTAGAAGTCAGGCTACAAAAACCATTATTAATAAAGGACGGATTAAAGGAAGAAACATTTGCTATAACTTTTCCGCTAACATTTCCGTTAAGAATAAGTCTAGAAGAAGTAACATTCGCATTATATGAAACGGAATTTAAGGTAATGGAACTTCCCTCAAAATAAACATCCCCGATTCCACTTATGGTAGCACTTAAATGATTCGCTCTAAAATAGCTCGTAGAAGAATTTGTAACGGCATTTATTATCAAGTCTCCCTTTGTTACAACGGAACCGCTAGATATTGTTTCACTTATATTTATAGTCAATTTATAACTATCGCTTAATACTACACAATTAGGCGGTAATAAAGTTATGTTTTGTGTTGAGTCACTTAAGCAATTAACTATAATTAAATTACTTCCAGCTTGAGCATTTGCAGAAGATACGGCCTTAGCTAAAGTTTTAAAAGCCATCTTACTTGTTTTTCCATCATCCTCATCGTTACCATCATCGGTATCAACGTACCAAACAGAGGCAACTCCACCTTCAAGAGATTCAAGTTTATCTAACCTTGATAGTATTGCTTCTATGCTAAAGTAAGAATATAAATCACTAGCCGAAACGTGGTAAGTATCTACATTAGAGTTCGCTACGGCAAATAAACCAGTTTTAGTTAAAAAGTCTTTTACTTGTGAAGCAGTCCAACTACTAGGAATCCCATCCAATTCACTTATTCTAAGTTCGTTTGTTGCCATAGCTAACTAAGCTCTCCGTTGCGTTAAAATATATAAATTAAGCAATATGTCATAAAACTTATCACAATTTTATAAAAACATCAAAGTATGAAGATTTTTATTCAAAAAATAACAGCATTTTAACAAATAAAAATAATACCACATTGAGAAAACCCAATGTGGTATTATTTATTTATTTATACTGTATCTGTCTATGTAGGCACTAATCTAATTAAACCTTGGGGCCATGCTTGAACAATTCCTTAACAAATGACTCTGGAAAAATATGCTCATAGAATGATTCCATATTTTCAGTAATCTTCTGCATTTCATCATCATCCTTGCGAATAACTTCAGTTATGCAGGTTCTATCTACTACGAATACTTCACCTTCGTCATCCATGATCTTTAAAGTATTACCGTCCGGCTCTACTGATTTAACAGTTCCGACTCTCATAGTCCCATCAAAGAATTTAACATAGTCATTTTCATTTGCAGAAAGATAAGACGCCGTAACTTTGTTAAAAGTGCAGGCCGCAGTAACGGCAAGATTACTACCGACTCTTTGCTTCTTTGCTTCAATAATTTGCTCAAAATTTTCAACTAGAGCACGAGCAAGGTAGCTTACACCTGTAGTAGGATTTTTTGTCATCTTCCATTCTGACTTATCACTGGTATCTAAAAATGTAGAAGCAGTAATTTTCATCAATTTTGAAGAATCTTCTTTTGCTCTTGTTATCTGAGGAGGAATAACCGTCATCCCTACGCACTTATTTTCTTCATAGCATCTAGCACTTTCTACTAATGGAAACGCTTTTCCAGCAAACTTTGACATAACAAAATTTGCCATTTCTTTTACAGTAGGAATTGACTTAGAGTAAGCTACCAAAATATCTGCATGACTATCATCAATCATACGATAATCTGCAAGTGCCATATCTGAGCGGGTTAAACCTCTGGCTTCTAATTTTTGTTTTGTCGAAGCAAAAATTTTAGAACTGATATTCATAATTTATATTCTCCTTAAAATTAAACAACTCGTGTTCTGGGTAAGTATGAAATTTCACCATTTATAGAATAGTAGGCGTCACCTTCTGAAGTTGCAGCTTCTTCCGAGTAGGAAGTAAACCAGCAAGATGGATAAGTCCATTGTCTATAAAGTTCAGAACCCATATAAAGTCTTTCGTCAAATACAAAAGGATAACTTTGATCTGCCAAATCAGACCATACTGAACCGTAGCCACAAGCTAATTCTAATTCCTTATTCCAAACGTCTATTCTTGAAACAGAAATTGTGTAGCCATCAGTTTTTGATGGGACTAAATCAACGGGGCGACCAAAAGTATCTTTTGATAATTCCCATTTGTGAGTAACGGTACGAGTTCTAGCACCAACTTGCCAAGATTGTATTCTACCGATTATATTTCCACCAACAAGTATGCTTAATCCATGATAAGTCTTAGATGTAAACATACCATCTTTACTTAAATCCATAGTAGGCACTACGGAATAAGGCGTTGCACTAGCCATAGTTTCATTTCCTTCGTTTTATTAAACGCAAAAGATTGTGACATTTATTTAAATCATTAACAAAGCTAACTATATCCGTAACATAAGACGCAGAAATCGGAAGAGCATATACTTTTCCAACTACACGTAACTTCATATATTCTGCGAGTTCAAGTCTTGGAATAAATGAATACTTCTGTCTTAAATCAAACAACATTTTTCTTAAAACTAAAAGTTGCTCGGTCTTTGATTTTGATTCACAACAGATATACCATATTTTTGCACCTTTAGGAGTATCTATTGCTTTCAAAACAGACTTACCAAAAAAAGACCTGCTTAAACGATTTGCAAAAGCAAAATCTCCTTTTAGTAAAAGAGAAGAAAGTATGTTAGCTATGTTATTCATATTTATTTATTGTCCTATACCTAGGCTAGAGAAATCCTTATCTACTACATATATACCAAATAATTCCTTGATTACTTTCCTTGTATAGAAGCCATAACCAAATTGATACTTTGTAGGGTCATCTTTTACATAAGTGATAAATACATCCTTATCTGGATCAATTTCTCTAGAATATCCGTTTTCATCTTGATATGGGCCGATAGTTCCATCATTTACTAATTGTTTTAAGGCACGAATCAGTAAACTACTTACAAAAGCAATACCCGCTTGAGGAGTATCTGGAACATAACCTATTCCGTTTTCATTTAAGAATTGTCTCACTCTTCTTACGGTTACTAATCTTTGAGAAGTGATTTGCTCAAGACTAAATGTAAAGTTGTAAGTATCTACTGTGAAATCTTCTTCAATTTGGTATATGGAATCAGAAGACTTTGATAAATAGACAATGTTCGCCGCGCCCAAAAGGTCGTTATTGACATCATCCCAAATTTCCATATCACTAAATGAGTAGAGATGCTTTCTTAATATGCTATCTGAAGTTCCAAGAACGGAACGACAGCAAGAAAGTGCCCAGGAAATGAAGGAACCATCCATAGTGACAGTTTGCGCATTACCACTATCCATAGTGATTGATTTCTTTGCCCAAGTAGAACCTACAAGAATACGAGTTCCGTGCGCCGGATCATCTCCATATACTTTAAGAGTAGACTTAGCTATGTAAACCAAGGAACCTTCAGTATTTATATCACCTACTTCTGTTCCAGTAGGAGCGCCCACCCAAAGTTCATTTTCACGAGCGGCAAACGGGTCATTAGCATCTTGATTCATTCGGCAAAGATAACCGATATTTCCAAATTGTCCTAATAAAGTAATATCAGTTACTTTTTTAGAAGTTGCGACTGCATCAATAGCATTATGCACGTCTGTATCAGTTATAACACCGTCGTCATCGGAATCTTTGATTTGAATAAATGCTATCTGTGCACCATCAGTATCACCAATTTCATCCCAAGCTATCTCATTAGCTATATATAAATCATTAGTAGGAGTAGCAGGAGCAAAAAGAAGTTCACCTTCTTTCCTTGATGATATGATTTGAACAGAATTGTATAATGAACTAGGTCTTATGTGTATAGTAGTTAAGTAGTAAGTAGAACCAACTGAAGGCTGGATTCCTTCGTATTCATAAGATATTTGAATAGTGGAAGAAGGCTTTGCAGGAATATCATTGCTATTTACAAATCTAACAAATGAAGTCGCATTGCCCACGCTATCAGTAACGATTTTTGCTTTAAGTGTACCGAGATTCGTTATAGCTATCCCATTAAGAGGTACCCCGCTTAATGAAACATAATAAGAACCATAAATACCAGTAATTGCACCATTTACATCACGGTAAACTACTGAAGTCTTAAATGATTCCGTTACTTTCTTCGTAAGATTCCAAGAAATTTTATTTTCATTAGTGAGAGTAAAGATAAAGGAATCCCCAACGGATAAGTCATTCGCATTATAGTAAATGATTATGTTTCCCGGAAGTTCGATAGTACCAGAAATTGAGTCACACTTAATTGTTCCAAAACCTCCTTCGGAAGTATTGGAAGTATAGTACCACTCAATCGCTCCAGAGCTAGGGGCACTTGACACACAGGAATGCTTAAATGTAACAAGAGTAGAGTTTTGAGTATACACAACATCTGCTGACTCTAACGACTTCTTCAAAGAAACCTTTATTCCATTATCTAAAGAAATATCAGTATCTTCCAAAAGCGTTATAGAATCACCGCTGACGCTAACTCTAACATAATAAACAAAAGAAACAGAAGTTCCTTCTGGATAACTATGACTTATTTTAATGGGAAGATAACAAGTAGTTCCATTAATCAAGTTTAAAGAAGAAATTGTGTAGGTATCTATATAGTCAATAATAGGATTAGAATTATTGGCAGGAGCAGTAGCTGAAATTGAGCTGGAGAAGTTTCCGCTCAAAGAACCTATACTATGGGTATACACTATATCGTTCTTTGCACTCAATTTCAAAGTAACACTTCTATTATCTTTCGCGGTCGGAAAAATCTTTCCTTGAATGATATTAAAAGTTAAAGTTGATTCTGTTCCTTCAGAAAGGAAACTTCCATCAAGTGTTACGATACTAGCGTCATAAGAATTGTAATCCAGCGCATTACTATCTGAAGAAGACAAACAAGCGCTTACTCCGTAAAGTGCAGAAACAAAAGTTCCATCATTTGGAATTTCAACGGTTGCTTCTCCCAATGAACCATAAGCATCTAGAACATAAGTGTAAGAAAAAACTACACTACCTAATGATTTATACTCATAAGTTATTGGAAGATTTTTAATTTCACTAGTCTGCCATACTGTCAAAATTCCAGTTGTGGCATCGTAGTACCAAAATCCATGTCCGGTAGCAGTAGTTCCGTCAACATTAGCTTTAGACGTTGCTTCTGTATAACCGTCTAAACTGATTGATACGTCGATAACCTTGTTTTTATCATAAGTAATTCCAATGTTTTCTAACGTTAAGTCTTTTGAAGTCGGAGTTGCCACCGACGAAAGAACATAAGCGATAAAAGCAGACTTTGAAACTAACTTAACTTGCTTAGGAGTAGCGACAACATTAGAGTTAAAACTAACTGATTTAACATCAGAAACATCGACACTAACAGTTCCATTGCCTGTAGCAGTAGACACTACTCCATCTATAGTAGCATATAGACTATCGGAAGTATATCTGTCATCAAAATGAAGCTTATTTTGTGCATCTCCATTTGACTTAGTAATATCGCTAAAGCTAGTAATAAGGAAATAGTCAGTTCCTTCTACATACTTTGAAGCATCCGCAGAATCACCCGTGTGACGGAATCCCATAATGTCGTTAACTGGAGCCGGATCAAAAACAGAGTTATCAGTTGACTGATAAGACAATTGAAAATCCCCTGCCACATATTCTTCTTCGCTAATGATAATATGATTTACATCTTCAAAATACCATTTTGATTCTGGAATTTCATAATTATCAGAAACTCTAACAAGAGCAGCTTTTTCAATGTCCATAAGAGCATTGTGTTTTAAAATAGCTCTATACGGAGAAGTAGTTGAAAATACTACGTCTTCGTCATAAACATAAGCACGAACAACAGAAGCGTTTTTTGATAAAGCATACTTTGAACCTTTTCCTATCGCCGTAGGTATTCTTAAAGCTGTAGCAACAGAAGAAGACGGAGTAATGACTTGACCTATGTACGCACCTGGTTTTACATACTTACTTGTATATAGCAATTCTGCCATAATAAACCTCATTTAAAGTGTGACTTCGATTTCTTTTTCATAAACTATTTTGGGCGTATATGCTGATTTATTTCTTTGCTCAAACAAAGAATTATCTATTAACTGTATCTTAACTTTTCCTACTTTTCTAGCTAAAGCTTTAAATTTAGTAGGAGTAACTTTTTGTAAAGAAATTATATTTTGATCTGTACTTACAATCCTCAATCCATAAGGACGAGCGTTTTTTATTTCAACTGTTCCAAAAGAACCAACTTGTATAGTTTCTGGAACTTCCAAAGAATAATTCCATTGCTTATTAGGTAAAGAGTATTCCATTGGTTCCGATTGAACCGCAAAAAATCCTTCAAACCTACAATAAATAGTTCCTGTTGAAAAAGAAACTAAATTATTTGCAGATTCTCCAGTTCCTGCGGGAATTCTTTCAATGTTACCCATCTCTAAAGGCTGGTTATTTATTACAACTTGCCAAGATGATTTATCATCACCATCACTTACTAAAATGTTTCCATTTGTAAATTTACAAATATCACCAAACATAACGCTAACAGCATCTCTTATACTCGAACAAGTAGTTTGCTCGTTAGAACCAATTATTATGCTGGTTGAAACTTCACGAATAACTCTAAACCAAAATTGTGCATTATTGTCTTTAGTAAAAGAAGTTGAATCACAATTTCCTAATCCGGAATTTTTATAAACTATCCCTGCATCATCAAGTAATATACAAGGTAACTTTTCTTTCACTCTTTCAAAAAGAGTAGTTAATTGTAATTCTCTTTTTGTAGGGTCATTATTCATTTTTAACTTTTCGGAATCAGTTATATATACAGACATACTAGGAAAAGCATTGGGAACAAAATTTCTATTTTTTCCAGTACTGCTTAAAAAAGAGCCTATATATTCCATCAAACTATTTTTAACAATTGAAGCAACTTTATCAGTTCCAAATTGAGAAGCAACTTGAACAGATGTTTCAGGAGTCGCATTTATCCAATATCCTTGCATACAGTTAGTTCCTTCCTACTTCGTTTTTGATTTAAATTGTTCCTATAATAAAAATTTGCAAAATTTGAATAATTGTTAGCAATAATTAGCAATAATAATTTCTCTAACTAGGCTAGAATCATTTAGCATTATTCTATTTAATTTTGGTAATTTCTTATACTTATAGGTATTATCTATAAAGTCAGAATCGCACTCAACATTATCTTTTGTTAAATGCGATATAGTTATTCCAAAGTAGTATTTATACAAATACATTAAATCAGAATCATCTACCCCTAGCAGATTTGCGATACCTTTTCCAGACATACACCTAACACAGGCTACTAAAATAGTCCTGGCGTCAACTCCTAGCCTTTGCATAATCATTACTAACTTTGGCGGCATATTTCGTTTACATTCATCCGAGCAATAATGAAGATTTAATCCTAGCCCTACTTCTATGTCTGCTTTTTTTGAACAGCAGACACATCTATGAGAATTTTCAACAAACTCTATTTCATTTCCTACGTTTATTAAACTATCTAATTTTGATATTCGTATATCATCAATTATATTTCTTATTTTTAAATCAATTTCTTTTTTAGGTGTGTGAAACAAGTAAGATATTTCACTAACTTTCATAGGCTTTGAGCCATTATCTAATAAATAGTTACTCAAGCAGTTCTTATACTCTTTTATTGGTATATTGTTAGGGCACTTACTCAGACAGCATGGTTTATTTAAGTCAAAAGAATAATAAGGACATTTCATATTTTCTCCATAGCTAATTTATTTTTAATTCTATCTTTTGACCTAGATACTATCTGCCTTATTCTTTCTCTAGATACTCCATATTGTTTACCTAAAATTGTTAAACTTTTGTTTTCCTTAAAGTGACCTTCCATAATTTTTTTATCTCGATCAGAAGCATATTCTATTAAAGATAGGTATTCGTCAATATTAGTATATTTCTCATCCGAATCTATATCTTCAGAAGGTATCGTATCAAATATACTCTTTCCTTCTCTTGTTATAAAAGATTGATTTACACACATTTTATTTATAACATAGCTGAACATACTTTTTCCACACGTATTTATATCATCTGGATTTATTTTTTGACTTTTTAAATAAGTTTCTATACGAGACGGAAGTTCACATATAAATAAATTCTTTCTAATGTACGATTCCATAGCGTGCATTATCCAGAATATGGCATAACTTAAAAAAGATGCGTTAGAAGTTAAATCAAATCTAGGTATAACTTCTGTTAATACTACCAATTCTGCTTCTTGTACCAAATCTTCCTGTATCTTGACATCTTTGGTAAATCTTGAAGCTATCTTCCATACAAATCTATGTATTAAATTTATTATTTTTTCTCCGGCTAACCTATTTCCTTCTCTATGTATTTTTATTAAAATCAAAATTTCATCATTTATTTTTTTACTTTTGTAAGATTGTTTCATTGGTATGTTCGCTAATTATATTTAAGTAATACTTTACGGATTCAAGTACTTCTTCTACTGATCTATTAGCATCTATCACTATTATTTTTGTTTTTGTAAGAAAACTTAATATACTGGAATAGTTACTTATTCTTTTGTTTATGACGGCTAATTGAGTAGTATCATAACCGTCTTTTACATTCCTAGCTTTCATTCTTCTTACTGCTTCTTCTGGATTTATATCAAAATAAAACAAATAGTCAGGAAATTTTGTATGCAGCTGAACAGATATTCCCAGCAACGTGAAAAAAGAATTGTAATAAGCCAACGAGGCTACGCATCTATCACTTATAGTTACCTTATCTTCTGGATATTTTTTATTTAATCTCATACCCATCATTATGACTTGAGCGGACAAGGGGTCTATCTTATCAATATTTTTAAATAAACATTTTCTTAAATCTTCATTTTCATCATTACCTCCAGGTTCCCTTGTAAATACCACGTTAGAAGAAACAATTGATTTTAATTTATTTATTATAGTTGACTTACCACAGCAGTCAACACCCTCAAAAGCTATAAACATAGAATCTCCTAGTAAATAAAAAAGCACACTACCTCAAAACAATAAATGTTCTGATAAGTAATGTGCAAATTGATTTAAAAATATTTTAATTATTCACAAACATAACAGTTTTTTGACATATTATATACAGAATTACTATTTAAGATATAAGCATATACTACCTTAAATATGCTAGATATTTTATTATTAAAACATTCAGGTATCTTAACGTAAAACAATTTCCATGCTTTACAAAACGATAACTTTTCTCCTACTAACATATCAAATACATCACTACTATCGCAAAAAGAAGAAGCTAAAATTGATTTTTCACCATAAAGTCTAATAGCACATACTGTACCATGAATTATTGCAGCTATCTCTTTACTATTCTTATATACTACCATTTGTTTAGAGATTTCAGTAAACATTAATTCAAAATCCAATTCATTACCATTATAAATAGCTTTAACTCTTGTGCCTCCTCCTGAAAAGATACCCTCTGTGTATACATTTTCTTGAATATCTATATTCATATTATATATTTTAATTTCCATTCTAAACTCCTATCACGCTGAAACATGGCAGTTTATGGCACGATTCCAATAAAATCATTCACAAAGATTAGTGCTAGATGGGAGATTTGAACTCCCATGATTAAAAATCGGCAGATCCTAAGTCTACTGCGTATACCAATTTCGCCAATCTAGCTTTAAATTAAATTAAATCAACTCTTTATATTCTTCTGGAATCTCTACCCTATTCCAATCTAACCGACGAACAGGAGTCCACCCATAGTTATCCTTAATCATAAGAAGTTCTTTAGGAAGTTTAAGAATTTCTTTAACTCCCTTCTCAGCTAATAAATGAATAGGAGTCCATCCCCACATATTCTTAATCATAAGTAATTCTTTATCTAGTTTAAGAACTTCCTTTACTCCTTGCTGAGCCATCCAATGAATAGGAGTACATCCATAATTATCCTGAATCATAAGAAGTTCCTTATCTAAATCAAGAATTTCTTTTACTCCTCTTCTAGCTAACCAGTGAACGGGAGTACATCCATCTTCATCATGAATCATTAGCAATTCTTTAGGAAGATTAAGAACTTCTTTTACTCCATTACTAGCCAAGCAATGAATGGGAGTATTTCCATACTTATCTTTAATTATAAGGAATTCTTTAGGTAGAGTAAGAATACTCTTATCCCCATACATAGCTTTCTCAAAGATTTCTTCATCAGTAATGTTTGATTTAAAAATAATGTTTGATTTAAAAATCTTCTTAATAAAATTAAACATATTGTAGTTCCTGTGTTTTATTTTGTTTATTATCATCGGCATACAAGTTGTCGTCTTGTATGAACTAGGAACTAATGAGTTCCTAGTTTTTGTTTAAATTAAATTAATTCTTTATACTTTTCTGGAATCTCTACTCCACTATGGGCTAACCAATGAAGTGGAGTACACCCAACAGTATCTTGAATCATAAGAAGTTCTTTAGGCAGATTAAGAATTTCTTTTACTCCATTATGGGCTAACCAATGAATAGGAGTACATCCATGCGTATTCTTAATCATTAAAAGTTCTTTAGGAAGTTTAAGAATTTCTTTTACTCCATTATGGGCTAACCGATGAATAGGAGTCCACCCATAGTTATCCTTAATCATTAAAAGTTCTTTAGGTAAATCAAGAACTTCTTTTACTTCTTTTTCTGCTAAATAATGAATAGGAGTCCACCCACCACTATCCTGAATTATAAGAAGTTCCTTATCTAAATCAAGAACTTCTTTTACTTCTTTTTCTGCTAAATAATGAATAGGAGTTTCTCCAGCATTATTCTTAATACTAAGAAGTTCCTTATCTAAATTGAGAACTTCTTTTGCTCCTTCTTCAGCTAAGCAATGAATAGGAGTACTTCCATAGTTATTCTTAATACTAAGAAGTTCCTTATCTAAATCAAAAATTTCTTTTACTCCTTTCTTTGCTAACCAATGAACAGGAGTATCTCCATCACTATCCTTAATCTTAAGGAGTTCTTTATCTAATTTAAGAACTTCCTTTACTCCTTCAGCTAACCAATGAACAGGAGTCCATTCATTATTATCCTGAATCGTTAATCTTTCTTTAGGTAGAGTAATAATACTCTTATCCCCATACATAGCTTTCTCAAAGATTTCTTCATCAGTAATGTTTGATTTAAAAATAATGTTTGATTTAAAAATCTTCTTAATAAAATTAAACATATTGTAGTTCCTGTGTTTTATTTTATTTATTATCAGCATATAAGTTGTCGTCTTGTATGGACTAGGAACTAATGAGTTCCTAGTTTCTGTTTAAATTAAATTAACTCTTTATATTCTTCTGGAATCTTTATTCCATTAATAGCTAAATAATGAACGGGAGTACATCCATACTTGTCCTTAATTGTAAGTAGCTCTTTATCTAAATCAAGAATTTCTTTTACTCCATCCATAGCTAGATAATGAACGGGAGTCCACCCAGCATTATTCTTAATCATTAATCTTTCTTTAGGAAGTTTAAGAATACTCTTATCACCTTTATTAGCTTTCTCAAAGATTTTTTCATTAATCATATCAATTCCTTATATTCTTCTGGAATCTTTACTCCATTCATAGCTAGATAATAAACAGGAGTATTACCTCTATTATCTTTAATTTTTAATAATTCTATAGGAAGCGTAAGTACTTCATTTACCCCTAAATTAGAAAGTAGGTGCATAGGAGTCCATCCATCTTTATTATAAGTAGTCAACACATCATAAGATAATTTAAGAATATTTCTGACTTTTAAACTAGCTAAATAATGGATTGGGGTATTTTCTTTATTGTTCTTAATCATTAATAATGATTTATCTAATTTAAGAATTTCTTTAACTCTGTTAAGAGCTAACCGATGAATAGGAGTATTCCCATCTTCATCACAAGTTTGCAAAAATTCTTTAGGCAGATTAAGGATTTCTTTCACACCAGTACAAGCCAGCATCAGGACAGGAGTTCTTCCATATTTATCCTTAATCTTAAGGAGTTCCTTATCTAAATCAATAACTTCTTTTACTCCATTATTAGCTAACCGATGAGCAGGAGTATTTCCATAGTTATCCTGAATCATAAGTAGTTCTTCATCTAAACTAAGAACTTCTTTTACTCCATTATTAGCCAACCCATGAATAGGAGTCCACCCATCATTATCCTTAATCATAAGTAGCTCTTTAGGTAGAGTAAAAACTTCTTTTACTCCTTTATCTGCTAAACAATGAATGGGAGTACTTCCATACTTATCTTTAACTGTAAGGAATTCTTTAGATAGAGTAAGAATACTCTTATCGCCTTTACTAGCTTTCTCAAAGATTTCTTTGTCAGTAATGTTTGATTTAAAAATCTTCTTAATAAAATTAAACATATAATTCCTGTGTTTTGTTTTGATTTAGTTTATTATCATCGGCATACAAGTTGTCATCTTTTATGGACTAGGAATTGTAGTCATTCCTAGTTTCGGTTTAAATCAAATCTTTATATTCTTCTGGAATCTTTACTCCTCTTTTAACTAATAAATTAATGGGAGTATTTCCATCACTATTTTTAATCATTAGCAATTCTTTAGGAAGTTTAATAATTTCTTTTACTCCTCTTCTAGCTAAACAATGAACAGGAGTCCATCCATCATTATCCTCAATCATAAGAAGTTCTTTATCCAATTTAAGAACTTCCTTTACTCCTCCTCTAGCTAACCAGTGGGTGGGAGTCCATCCATCATTATCCTTAATCATAAGAAGTTCTTTATCTAAACTAAGAACTTCTTTTACTCCCATATAAGCTAGATAATGAATAGGAGTCCACCCAGCATCATTCTTAATACTAAGTAGTTCTTTATCTAAATCAAGAATTTCTTTCACTCCCTTACTAGCTAAGCAATGAATGGGAGTATATCCAACAGTATCTTGAAGCATAAGAAGTTCTTTATCTAAGTCAAGAATTTCTTTTATTCCATTATTAGCCAACCAATGAATAGGAGTCCACCCATCTTCATCCTTAATCATAAGAAGTTCTTTAGGAAGTTTAAGAATAGACTTATCACCTTTCTTAGCTTTTTCAAATATTTCTTCATTAGTCATATTAATTTCTTTGCCTTATGCCTTTAGTACACCGAGAAGGAGTCGAACCTTCAACCTTCTGATTAGAAATCAGAAGCTCTAATCCAATTGAGCTATCGGTGCATATATACGTATATTATTTTACAGTATTTTACATACCAATACTATTTTCATTACTTATGGCTGATAAAAATTAGAGAGATATTTTTAATCAAACTTATCTCTATAGGCCAAAGACGAATTGTAGCATACATAACATAATAAACACTATATTTAAAACCTACACTTGATATATGTCTATGCACCAAATAAAATAAATTTAATATTTCCAACCATAATAATTAACTAACTTAATATAAAAATTTCCATACATTTTTAGAAAATTTAAACTTGTTCTATCAACATATATGCATATATATATAAGTAATTTATTCTTAATTAAATCATCATAGAATCTCTTAGATACTTATTTAACGAATCTATGTCATATTTATCTTTAATCTTTATGATTCTATACCGCATAGCCAAGCACAAAGATTTTCTATCTTTGTCCATTTCTGTATATAGGATTACTTTAAGATTCTTGCATACATAATAAGGTTTATCCATCCAAGAAAATTTAATAAACTTCATGGAACTATTACAATACTTATTTCCAAAATGACCTTCTTTGAGAAGGAAATTAAATCTATCTTTAACGGACTCTTTATTACTGAATTCACTTAAAAATTTCTTTATATGCTTTTCTGCTTTTTGCATACAGGCCAAAGTTATTTTTAATTCTTTTTCAAGTTCTTCTCTATTCATTTGTTTATTATCTCCGGTAGTTAAATATCTATAAAACATTAACATCTGTGTCTAACTATATATAAAGGCAATAGGCACAGCATAAACAAGTATGATTCCATCTATCATAATAGGATGTTACACAAACCTATTAAATGCCGTATGGCAGCTAGAAGCAACAGATATTAGTGCAAAGAAAGTGCACCGAGAATGAATTGAACCTTTAACATTCTGATTTCTAATCAGAAGCTATAGTTCAATTGTACTATCAATGTGTGTGATTATTTGTTTGTTTGTTTTTAAACTAACTCTTTATATTCTTCTGGAATCTTTACTCCTCTATAAGCTAAGTAATGAACAGGAGTATATCCCCACACATTCTTAATCTTAAGGAGTTCTTTACCTAAGTCAAGAACTTCTTTTACTCCACTATAAGCTAAGTAATGAACAGGAGTATTTCCATCATCATTCTCAGTACTAAGGAATTTTTTATCTAGTTTAAGAACTTCCTTTACTCCTTGCTGAGCCATCCAATGAATAGGAGTACATCCATAATTATCCTTAATCATAAGGAGTTCTTTACCTAAGTCAATAACTTCTTTTACTCCTACTCTAGCCAATTCATGAACAGGAGTATTTCCATTTTCATCTTGAATCATTAATCTTTCTTTAGGAAGTTTAAGAATACTCTTATCACCATTATTAGCTTTTTCAAACATTTCGTTAGTCATATTACTTCTTTTTTTTTAAATTAATTCTTTATACTTTTCTGGAATCTTTACTCCCTTATCAGCTAACTCATGAATTGGAGTATTTCCATCATCATTCTCAGTACTAAGGAATTTTTTATCTAAATTAAGAACTTCTTTTACTCCACTCATAGCTAATAAATGAATGGGAGTATTTCCATTATTATCCTTAACTATAAGGAGTTCCTTATCTAAAGTAATAATTTCTTTTACTCCTTTATACGCTAAATAATGAATAGGAGTCCACCCATACTTATCCTTCTTAATTGTAAGTAAGTACTTAGGAAGTTTAAGAATGGACGTGTCAAACTCTTCAGCCTTTTTAAATACAGCATTTCTACGCGCACGAATTAATACTTTTATTGATATATTTTTTATCAAATTAATTAAAAAGTTTACTATATAGTATATAAATTCCGTAAGCACAACAAAGGCTAGGATAAACATACATAATATTGCTGACACAGCAAACCATAATATCCATATACCGGAAGCCGCTGTAAATTTAAAATAATTAATCATAATTTTCATAATTACCTGTAATAATTGAATAATTTATTTCCTGATTTTTTAATTTGTCAATCATCTGTATCATTGATTTGTTTTGCAATACCCTTGGCTATATGTTATCTTACATTATGCTTAAAAAATCTGTTTTACCATTTACAATAATGGCAGCAACGGCAATGACTATCTTCTCTTTTGTACTGGCATTTTTCATTTATTTGCTCCCATTTGTGTCTTAACACTTTTACTCATGTATGACAGGACCTCGCACTTGTCACAAGCTGCTATTACACATTCTTCTTACTCTTGCAGTATTATTCTGCAAGACAAGTCGGCATCAACTGATTATTTTTCATTTTATATAGATGTGCAAATCATAAAGGCAGCTTATATCCATATAATAATCACGGCTATTTTAATAAACCATACTTACTCGCCACCACATACATACTCTGCACATGGTTCATTTAGTTCATGGATTGACAAATCTCCCCAGTCCCGAACCTTGGTATCACCATATTTTGTTTGAACTAGTAACTTAGCTTCTTTAAGATTGCGTGCAACAGCAAACGCCAGCCCACCTGTATAATTTGGACAAAAGCCAGTCCAGGCAAACAATTTTAGTTCTTTATTTTTAAGCATTAGTTCCTCTTTTTAATAATTATACTTTTTCAAATATACCATACCACATAGGATATTTTATACCGAGATTACTTTTATGTGGATCAAACACTAATCCCTTTTTATAGTGCCAAACTACGGAATGAAGGAAAAAATAGTCAAAAGTAGAACGAGGAGATTCTCCTACCGCTATAACATATCCATCAACACTATGTTCCTTTAAATCATTATAAATCAATTTATTTCTTTCCGGAGAATAATCAAGGTATTCATGTTCCAAATAACGATAGCCCTTAGCCCTAAGTATTTTCCGTACTTCGTTGTCATAGGATTCCCATTCTCTGTCAATGGTAAACTCTGGAAAATCTTCAATTCTGCATTCAAGAATAGAAGCTAGGCAAGTTACCCAGCAATTACCATTCTGCTTTCCGAGTATAAACTCCCTAGTCTGTTTTAAAGGAATCATTTTTAGAAATCTCCAACATAAATAAATAAGCAATTGAACTAATTACTCTTGTATGTAATACTTTTAATTAACCTTATCTGCTTTAGTCAAAAAGCAAACCAAAATTAATATTTACTGGAAGAGCTTTTCATTCATCATTCAAGTGCACTTTCGTCAACCTGAGCCCATACATAAATACCATTCTGTTGAATCCCAACAGAAAGAATCTTAGCTCCCATTGGAAAGCCTACTGATCTAGTACAAGGTATAGTTTCATAAGCTGATACTATTTGAAATTTCCACACAACATTACTCATGATAGAACTCCTAACTGTTTAACTAAGTCACTGTTATTATTTTACAATTAAAAAGCACAACGCAGTAAGGTATTATGTGTTTTAATCACTTACCCATGATAAAACAGGAGTCCCACCTTTTATAGTGACTACTTCCTGCGTTGCGGATATGCTTTTCCACATACCTCTTAGCGGAAGATGAGGGACTTGAACCCCCAAGTGATTTCTCACGGCGGATTTCAAGTCCGCTGACTTACCAGTTAGCCTAATCTTCCAGAGATGTATTTTAGTTGCGCTAACACAGTAACACCCTCGAACTACTACAGCCATAGATTGGTACAGAAGCAATAACCCGATTACTGACCTAGATTTTGTTTCTACTACTAGATATAAGAAAACTAGTACATTCCGGTACTAGGTGGCGTATCTGTAAGTATCGCGATACTCGCAGAAGATAATATCGTTTACATTTCACACTTTACTAGATTTATCTAGCAGAAGTTGATTCAAACACTTGAGTAAAGTCCACTAATTATCAATCAACAATCTTCATATAATGTGTTTATCACACTGGCAAAGTAAACAATTTATTATTTTATTTCTTCGTAGGTCTTTTTAAATATGTCGGGCTTACATGGATAAAACTCTCCATTTACGCCCTTGATTATATAGTCACCTACATTTGCTTTCATCTGTCCTTCAAGTGTATCTACCACAAACTCGTATGCATTATTTATATAAAACTTTCCTACTGAGAAAAGTTTGATTTCATTATAGTTACTTCCGTTGAACTGTATAGCTTCAATAATTACTGGTTTCTTTCTGTATTTCATTTATACATTCCTATCTTACTTAGATTAAAGTGAATTTATACGACAGGAAACGGAATTAATAATAGCTGCAACAGATTTGTTAAGAATATCTAGGCTGATACACGCATTATGTGATGGATCTATGGCATCTTTAACAATACTCTCCAGTTCTTCTTTCGAAGAAGAGCTATTCAGCAAAGAAATTATCTGAGATTTAAAAATCTGGATAGCGTATTTCTTACAGCTATTGAACATAATCTTTTTAATAAAATTCATAACAGTTCTCCTATTTATTTTATTTAACGTTTATTAAAAATAGGTAGCAAGTAACCAAAGAATCACACATCAACAACCCAGTTAAGATGGCATCTATGGATTTACACTTGCTGCCTATAAAGCCGAGGATAGGAATTGAACCTACAACCTACTGATTACAAATCAGTTGCTCTACCATTTGAGCTACATCGGCAATTTGCCCCTAGTTGATTCGAACAACTGAATAACGGAATCAAAATCCGTTGCCGTACCACTTGGCTAAGGGGCATCATACAACCAAACAAGAATGATGCACCAGTACCATAAATAGACTATAGGCGGTACAGGATTTGAACCTGTGACATCCACCTTGTAAGGATGGCGTTCTAAACCAGCTGAACTAATCGCCTGTAATCTATTTACAGTAAAATAGAAGGAAACGAAATGAAAAAATCCTAAAGCAGCAAAAAGCAAACTAAAAATTATTTTCAAAAAACCTTCAAGTTTATAGGATATGTACATAAAAATAATTCTTAGAACTAAGTTAGTAATACACACATACCTAATCGTTTTTTAGTAGCCTAGAGTACTTACAAGTAAATCAAAAATAACTATGCTAAAATTATTTTAAAAGTATGGTAGCTAAGTCTTTGTGAATAGCAGTTAACACGTCCAACAACTTAAGCAATTTTTCTTTGGTGATGTCAAGGTCAGTGACAATTGATTCAGATTCGGACTCATCTCCATTATACACAACTGCTGATATGGCAAGGGTCTTAACTAAGTTAAAATTAAGTTTCCAGCCAAATGTGTGACACACAGGCACATAGCAAGAATATCCGTCATCTTCTTTTCGTATGTCTCCGTAGCATGATGCTACTGCAATAAATTGTTCTTTTGTTAAGTTCATAAATCAATTCTCCGCTTAATCCTTACTTGATTTAAAAATAACAATGGAGCCTCCGAGACTTGAACTCGGAACCAGCGGGTTATGAGTCCGCTGCTCTAACCAATTGAGCTAAAGCTCCTAAAATATGAATTTGGTGAGGCTCGAACTCACGACCCTCGCCTTAAAAGGGCGATGCTCTACCAACTGAGCTACAAATTCGTAACTACCCCAAATTTATTTGGGGTAGTGGGTTATTTAGAACAATGTTCCCTTCATTGACAGAGTTTTTTTACTGATGGCTCTCTAGCCTTTCCAACCAAACTTCTTTTTAGTTATGCCTTGGCTGTGACCATTTTAAAGCATAACTAAGGTAGAAGAATACCACCCCGCACTCAAGCAAATTAAAAAGACACGTTTTTGGTAAGTCGGATTAGCAACGTCTAACTATCCCTATACTATTTTATATGTCCCTACGTACCAAAGCTTATGGCACGTGGCAGCAAATCAAATAATCATATACCTTTGTAGAAGGGAATGTCTATCCCTGCTGACCATCAGTAAGAAGTTTTACCGAATCAACTCTTATTTAATCTTCTTTTTAAATAAGTTATTTTTTTAAGATATTATACAGGAGTCGAACCCGTATTACCGTATCGGAAGGATACGGTGCACTAACCAATTATGTTAATAATATCTCTAACGGAAGTTAAAATCGTTAAAAACCAATTAACGTTTGTTAGCTCAAACGTCTTCCGTTTCTATGGTATAACAGCTAAATCATACCATATAGTGCTCAGGGCGGGAATTGAACCCGCACGACCTTGCGGTCAAGGGATTTTAAGTCCCCAGTGTCTACCAGTTCCACCACTTGAGCATAAAGTTGTAGCACTCCTCATTTTAACAAATCCAAAAGATCGAAGTCTACAACGCACCAACATATATCTTATTTAGTATATAGTGTTGAATTTACAGAGTGATAACCCTGCTTTACTTAGGATTCTACGAAGTCCCGGAAACTTCAAGAAATGTCATTGTTTCTTACACAATATTTTTACAGTTTTTAAGTCATAGTGGAGGCACTCCCTAAACGACTAATATCCTTTCTTATTCTCTACATATTATTTTTACAGTTTTAAAACCAGATATAAGGTAAACAGGCATTACTAGTATAGAAACCTTTTGTAGAATAATAGTTAAAATCTTTTCTTAGTAGATTTGACTGGTGAGAAATATGGAATTTTCTATTACCTAGAAACAAGGGCTTGTAAGTATTGTTAGAAAACAAATCATTGTTTATGGCATTATAATTTTTAAAGTCAAATGACTTTTCAAAATCATTAAGCCAGTCAAGTACAGAATCCTTATACCCTCTGCTTATCCATTCTGTACAGATACTTCTACAGTACTCTATCAGGCAACTCTCGTACCCTCTCCACATTTTAACTATAGGATGATGAATCCATCCTTTGTTATACACTAAAGATAGCAGAATCTGCTTACACTCAACTCTTTGTTTTCCTAATCTTCTATAGTCTAAAACTTTTGCAGTTTTAGTAAATGATTCAAAGGGAAGAAACGTTTGCATTATTAGATTACCTTAAATAATTATCCGATCAAAGCTTTAATGTGTTAAAGATATCTAGTCGGGATAACTGGATTTGAACCAGCAACATTCTGCTTCCACCAAAGCAGATACTCTACCAGATTGAGCTATATCCCGAAAATAAAAAATCCAAGAACTATTAAAAACTTGGTGTGTACATTAGCACACAGGAAGAAAAACTAATGTACTTTTAGCGTTTACCTATCCTTCGTAATCAGCACTAACCAAAGGAGGAATGAATAAGAGATAGGAGTTTTTTATTTATTAAGCTACAGTCAAAATTTTATTTTTGAATTGCTTATTGTATGCTTCGATAAAGGGAACATTATCAAAACGCATAAGTCTAATCATTTTCAAAAATGCCATTTCCCTACCGATAGTTTTATTCCAAACGTCATTTCTACTACAGCAAACCCTGACATAAAGATAATCATTCATATTATCTTCGATACGCTTCACCATGCAAATAGTTTCTTTTTCTTCCCAAGAAATCAATGATGGGCAATGACCCTCTTTTCCAAGTTTGACCTTGCTAACCTCTTCATACTTAAACTTAACAACCCACTTCTGCTTTTTATCATCTGTAATAATCATAATTATTTTCCTACTTCCATTGAATTTATTTTTGTTAAGCGTTACTTTAAGTTAATAACGCTTGAGCATTTTTACTTGCTCACATTTATTTTACAGTTTTTAATTTAACCTTTAGATAAGACCTTAAATTTCTTTTATCTTTAGGTCTATTGCTGCTCCATATAAAAAATAATTTCTTACTTATTCTTCTTCTTAGCTTATAAACGTTGTGACCTAGATGATTATACCAATATAGTGATATTCCCATAGCGTCAAACTGGTGTTCCTTAATGGGAACATTTGAGAAATTTTTTGATAAACCAAAAAATCCAAAAGTTTCAGTTAATGGAGTTTTTGGTTTTTCATTAAATGTTTTTATGCAAAATTGTTTCCAGACAGAGGGTGTTACTAAATGCAAATCAATGTTTTTCTCTCTACAGATTTTAGAAATGAATCCTAGCATATATGAAATAAACTCACAACTAGCACCCATCTTTGATTGACCTGCTCTAACTAAATACCTTTCTGCTACAATATCTTTTATTTTAAACTTATTTATAATAGATAAAATTTCTTTTTGAAACTTCAAAACTTTTTCAGTATGGTCTTTTTCTGAAAAAGAATTTATAGTATTATTCAGCATACCAGTTTTAATCAAACCTTTATTAAAAACTAGGGCATAAGCAAAATTATCTTTTCCTGGGTCTAAACACATAATAATCATAAACTATACATCCAGTTAAACAATATTAGAAATTTTCTTTATATACTCAATGGATTTCCTTTGCATTTTTTCTGAATAACCAAATTTAGTAGCCATAAATTCTGCTAAACCATCAGTTACATCATCACTAGTCAAAGAAACATCGACAGCTTTAGGTTTTATATATGTATCAAACTGAATTACATTAGAAGGGAGTTCATTTTTATTTATTTTCTCTAGGTCAGTTATCCTATAACTAACAAGACAGTCTTTAGGAACTTCTTCACCTTGACTTATCTCTACTAGTCTTTTTGGAGACTTTATAGAATGAAAAGTAACTTTATCATTATCAATAAGTACAAAACCTTTCTTTGACTTTTCACCAAAATTAGTTTGAAGTAACGAACCACAATACCAAGCATTATTCAAAATATACTGGTGTTTATGAATGTCGCCCAGCATCCAATACTTGACAAACTTTAATCTCGGTAATGACTCCTTGCCTAATTCTTTTCCAAAGTCGTTAAATGACTTAAAGCATTCGTGCATACACACATAAAAGTTTCCTTTCTTATTTTCTCTATATGCTTTCTTAACAAGAATCTTAACTTTATGTTTTGTCAAATTTTGTTGACAAGGTATGCAGAAAAAATTACAATTACTTATAGATATTACTTTCGGAGCATTGCAGACTACGTTAAACCTAGTTCCCGCTATGGCATAACTAATTGATATACCATCAAGCATAGATACATCTTGTTTATTCCAATCGTGGTTTCCACCAAGAAGTATTATACGCATATTAGGATTTTCAATAAGTAACTTTGTTAAAGTTGAAAGAATTAAATTTCTTTCTTCTTCGGTGGGAGTATGACTATTATAAATATCACCAGTTACTATAAATACATCGGGACTTATTTTTTTAGTTTTATCGCACAGTTCGTTTAATGCCGATTCCTGTCTTTGCAGATAATTAGGAATTTGCCTTAGCGATCCAATATGCCAATCAGCAGTATGTAGTATTTTCATAGTTCAAATGGATACTTTTAGAAAATAATGAGGACGAAAGCTAAATCCATTCATTTGCCTTTCAACTTCTTCTTTTATGTTCGCTGGTTTCCAGTCTTTAGGCTTACATACTTTACCGTCGGAACGAATATCAAACTTTCCATCTTTATTTTTTTTCTTCATATTAGCTTCATGAACTAAATTAAAAATAGCATCCGTATTTATTCCATTTCTTCCAGCGACATCTTTCATATAGTATTCTATATCAACTATTGCGTCTGCTTGTTCTGCTATTGCATCTAAGTCATTTGACGGAACATTCAAATCTTCTCTACTGTCAGCCTTTACAACTAAATTTCCTAAACATTTTATTCTAGCATCATAAGGCACACCACTAGCAGCTAACAGCTCGATCAGTTCGTCTATAACCATTTTTGCTAGAAATATAGAAGACTCCATGCTTATTTTATTAGCCCTATTTGTAGGTGTGCCTCCCTTACTCAACATAACCGTGTCTGAAAAGTCTTTTACTTTTTCTGAATTACTATAACCATAATCAATCGTAGAATTATTATTTGTAGTATCACTACTATCCTGCTCTGAAGAAGTAATGTCAACCGAGGAAATGTTTTTTAAAGACATGATTATTTCTCCTCACTAGGTTCTTCTCTTTTAGAATCTGCATTCTTTACTGCAAAATAAAGTGACCATGCAAATCCAGTTTTCATCTGATGCTTAGCTAACCTGGTCAAAACATTTTTATGAACAGGATTTTCGACGAGCTCCTTAAACTTTTGCCAAGTACACTTAAAGTCAAAAGTTTCTTTCACCTTTCCACTGGGCTTTACTTTAAGTAAAGCAGCTATTTTAGATGGGAATTTTTCTCCATTAGTAAAACTACGCAGTGATAAAGATAATCCCTTTCCACTCTTTTTAGAGCATTGTCCTGTTTTCAAAAGATAACCGTACACGTCAAACGAAGGATCAATTCCGTCGCCTTGAGCACCTGCCTTTTCAAATCTAAATCGAACATAAGTTTCTTGGAATGGAGAAAACTGTTTATTTTTTGTAGTCTTTACTTTTGCGTATCTATATCTATCTGTTCCTTCCATATTCCAAGAAGGCTCAGAATCAACTTGTCCTTTTCCTTCAGAATTATCATTTCCACTAGTCTTGAAAAAATCTTTATCTACCGTAGATAAAGAGATACTTCCGTACCTAGCCCTCAAACTAGAATAAAACTTTGCAGCATCTCCACAAGGTTCATACTCGGGACTACCAAACATAACCCCTATTTTTGTGCGCAACTGATTTGTATAAAGCAAAACGCCTCTTTTCTGCTTTAACTTACTAATAACCATAGGGAAACTATCGGATAAAGAACGTGCAAGAGAAGCTAAAGGACTAGAAGTATCTTTTTCATCTTTAGCTTCTGAAACAAGTGCCTTTAATGAATCTATGATAAATACTATTGATGCCTTTCCACCTTGTTCTCTTTCAACTAAAGAGTTCTTACCTTGCTTTTGCTTATAGCTATAAAACCATTTGCCGTCTCTGCTTTTAACAATATCTGGCATTTCTTTAAGTAACCGTGATGCGTGTCTAAAAACATTTTCACAAGTATTTACTGGAACAAAATAAAATAAACCTGCTTTAACTACATTACCATCCCCATCAATTATTCCCATATAGTAATCAATTCCATGTCCTGTTTTCTTAAACACAATTCTATCAAGATAATCAGTATCCAAAGCGTTTTCTGCATCATAGAAAACTGTCGGAATACCTTGCTTCAAAGATTCAGCAATAGTTTCAAGTGCGCCAGTAGTTTTTCCACTAGCCTCAAGCCCGAAATTAGAAATTGCTCTTCCCACGCCATACCCGCCACCCGTTATTAAGTCAAGAGCAAGAGAACCTGTACTTAATGCCCAATCAATCTTTCCACTAGCAGTAAGTGTTACTGCCTTCATATCCAAATCTGAACCTTCTTTCTCAATACTCTTTGCCAAAGTGATAATGTACTCTGGAATTTTAGGCCTTTTTTCCTTTTTAGAAATTTCTTTAGACATATAGATATTACTCCTTTGATTCAATTTTATTTCCATTATATGAAATAGCTATGCTATCTTTATTTGAACATTTGTTATTTAAGCATTTTAAATAAACGTCGGTACTAGTAATTTGTAAAGATAATCTATTATTACATTTTAAACACCTAGACTTTACATTAGGTAAGTCAAAGTTTTCATCAATATCTGCAAGCTCAATGCTTACTCTACTCCATCTATCTTCAACAAAATCAAAATATTCATTATCATCTATAAATTTTTTATTGCATCCTTTGTTTATTTTAATAATGGACTTTTCATTAAGTAGTCTAGGCAATACCCTTTTTACAATATATAAAATAAACTTTCCTAGACTTGTTATAGAATATGTTATATCAGAAGTTTCTACAATCAACCTGTTGCTTACTAGAGAAAACATATAATAAGCCCACAGTTTTGAGGGCAAGCATATTTTATCAAAAAATAAAGCTAATGTTTTTTGAGAAACACCTAACGAATCTTTTTTACCCTTACTTACAACGCTGTCTTTAATCTTATGACTAGGATAAAAAACTAAGTCACTGTCTCCCAAAGAAACAGTTTCTTTATATATTGCACTGTTAGTTGAATAATTTAGATCAAAATAAACATCTCTAGCCATGTCAGATAAAGATGAGTAGTCTTTAATAGAATTTATACAATACATCCCCCATTTTTTATTAGAACATTTTTCTGAAATGTATTTATGCTGACTTGAAACAAAATCATTAGATGAGTTAGTAGGAAAAGATATTATGCCCTTAGCATATAATTCATATATAGCTTTTACAGTTCCTACCCACTTAGAATATTTACCTAACTTAGTCATAAAGTCATTATGACTTAACGACTTTTTTAATTTCTTAAATCTATACGAACAATCATAAGACAAAGAATCATTCTTTTTTAGTTGTATAAAATCTACGTAATCACCTATCTTCAATACTTCAACTTTAGAAGACATGGACTCTATGAAATCAAGTATTATTGCGGAGCAACTTTCTAAATTTGGAGCTACTGGAATATACTTTAAGAAAAATTCGTTTGTGTGATATTTAATTAATCTATCTAACGCCAAGCGTGATTCATACTTCAATATGTTTCTATGAGAAAAATAAGCTATATCTTTTTTCAATATAGCGTTTGATACACAAGAATCATCTATAGTAGGAAGATTCATTCTGTAAACAGGAACAGAAATTTTTAAATGCTTCAAATAATTATTTATAATGTAAGCATTATAGTACCCCCTATCATCTGGAGATGTTGCTAGATAAATTTCACAACAAGAGGTAGCTATTTCCAATTCATTTTTTAATTTTACAGACAAGGCTAAAGAATAATCTTCATTTACTCCTACTTTGTTCTTTGGAAAGTTATAAAAATTCTTGCAAACTACTACTCTCCAGTTTCCTTCAATTGAAGATAAAATCCTTTTAATTGATTTTTGAACTTGAAAGTTATCAACAATAACTAAAGAAACTAAACCACTTATGTGTTTTGATTTATGCTTAAATCTCATTAGTCGTTCCCCAAAGAATATAAATAATCTTCAACTAAGGCAAGACCTTGACGCCTTATTCTTACATTACCTTTTGAATCTAGAACAATTATAGACGGAACGCAACTTATATGAAGAGAATATGCTTTTGCAGAATTTACCTGCTCTTGCATTACTACAAAATTACTAGGAATGTTTTTCAACATTTCCTCAATTTTTCTATATTTTCTTTTGTACAAATAAATCAGTGTAGGCATAAATTTTCCGTTATAATAAACAAAAAGCCGCTAGTAAAAATTCTAGCGGCTTTTTGCATTTAATTATTAGTGTTAATCTTCCCAGTCATAATCCTTACTCTTCTTTTTCTTTGGCTTTTCATCTTCTTCATCATCTTCATCATCTTCGTCATCTTCGGAATGTTTTTTCTTTTTCTTTGGCTCTTCATCCTCATCATCATCTTCATCGTCATCATCATCATCTTCATCGTCATCATCTTCATCTTCATCGTCATCTTCGGAATGTTTTTTCTTTTTCTTTGGCTTTTCATCATCATCTTCGTCATCATCTTCATCGTCTTCGCGATGCTTCCTAGACTTCGGTTCATCTTCTTCGTCTTCCGAGTCATCTTCAAAATCATCATCATCTTCAGAATGATGTTTCTTCTTTTTCTTTGGCTTTTCATCTTCCTCTTCATCATCTTCTTCTGTATGAGATTTAGTAGACTTAGGTTCATCGTCATCATCATCAAAATCGCTATCGCTATCACTATTTTCTTCAGAATTATGTTTCTTCTTTTTAGGCTTCTGCTCGTCATCATCATCATCAAAATCGCTACTTTCGTTATAATAGCCAAGGCGCGTCAAAGATTCCTTGATGCTTTTAGCGCTTGTAGGCTTAAACATTTCAGAAAAATCAATAATATCTTCCTTGTTAAAGGAGGAAATTTTCTTTAAAGGAATGTCCTCAGCTTTTTGTGCAGACCACTTTGCGGGCATAGCGGAATTATCATATTTAAGCCAAATTGAGTAACCGTCTTTTGCACTATTCGGTTCAATTCCATTTCCACTAGTTTCAATGATATTCTGAATCTCGCGGATAGCACCTACGTCAAGAGCAATCACTCGAAGTTCTCCCCAAGTTCCCTCTCCCTTCTTATTTTTGTGCCAAATAAAACCTTGTACATAATAAACTACTTGGCCCTTACCAAGTTTTTTCTTATCAGAAAAGTTCATGCAGACTTCACAAGTATCTCTCGAGCTCTCTTCCGAGTCACAGTCAAAGTCAGGACACCATACTGGAAAGCATGATCCAGTTCTTTCTTTATAAGAAAGAGCCATATCGGAAGGCTTTGTAGGAATCCAATGACGAAGGAACGGAGTAATCTGTGTAGCAAGACGAACCTTAATATTCTTTCCTGCATATTCTTTAGAAAGAATACAGACTTCCAAATCAGAGTCCCAGCTCTTTTCTTTATCGTATGATGGGCGTGCTTTAGAAAAAGGTTTTGACTTGTATGTATGTTCACTCATATTTTCTCCTTGAATTTGGTTAATGAGTTTTTTATTACGATATACTTTTACAGTTTTCATTTTGTCTTTTTATTTCTTGTTGAATATCTTCCTTTGTAATATCTACTTTTTCCATAAGCAAATCAAATAATCCAAAATGAAGACATAACATTTTTTTATCTTCTAATTTCATAGTAGATAGCATCATAGCTAAAGATTCATCTTTTTCATCATCGTCAAATCCTACAATTAAATTCTCATCTAAAGGCTCTTCTTCGTTATTCATACTATCATCGCTAACTCCATTTCCAACTGCAATATCAATTCTTATATCCGCTTCTTTATTAAGCATGAGTTCTATGTCTTTCGCTCTCTTTTCAGTCATACCTGCGTCTTTAGCCGATTGAGCAAAAGTGTTTCCTTTATTAATGCCTTCCATTACTTTATTGTGAAGGGCATTTAGTCCTGTCGGAACTTTAATTAGGTTACATGGTTGAAATAGTAGCAACTCGTTATTTATCCAAATATCAATAAATCCTGCTAGAACTCCACCATTGTATATGTTAAATCTCCAAATAGCTTTTCTCAAACCTCGGGCGCCTTCCATAAAATTATCTGCTATAAATTCTGGATTATTGTTACTAATACCAATAGCCATAGCAATAACTTTTTTATAAAAAGGTTTCTCAATAGTTTCCTGTATGGCTATAACTTTATTAAAGTTTTTTTCTAAATCTTTTATCTCACCTTGAGGTATAACGTCTACGCCATACTTCTTTCTACAAGATAGACATTTGGCGTCGCTCATATTCTCAAAATCAGAAAGCATACTACCTATGAATACATAATGTATTCCACGGAGTATGCTTGCATCTTTCAACAATGCTATGAATTTATCTTCATTTTTAGTACTACACTCCATAAGGAATTTTAAGCAGCTAGGACTAACACTATCATAAAAAGAATATCGTTTCTTTTTCCTTTGCAGCCATCCCATCATGATTTTAACATAATAGTCTCTAGTATAATCTGGAAATAAAGAAAATGCCTTTTTAACGCAAGAATGTAAAATTAAATCTTCTTGGTACAGAAGAGAATTTACTTCACCCTGCATAATCAAAGGTATCTTCTTTGTATACTCCTTTAGCTTACTAACTATGTCAATACAAGGCATATTCTTAATTCCTACAAATAAATTTTTATTAAGAGGTAAAAACAATGATTGATATTCAGACCACAATAAAAGCTACTCCAAAAAAGATTCAAAGAAAATCAAACGGAGTATCAGTTAGAATGCAGTATGCATTAACGGGAAAAGATAAAACAGGATATTTTAAATTATTTAAAGGAACTTGCATAGACTCACTAAGTCAGTTTAGAAGACCGCATATCTTTATAATAAAAAGATATGGATTTGGAAAGACAGCAAAAATAAAAGCGATATGTGACTGTGAAAATTTCAAATACGTTTGGGAAGTAGCTCTGATAAAACAAAAAAGTTCCGTTAAATGTTTTTCTAACGGAAAAAAACCTAGGATAACCAACCCTAGAATGATGCCTGGAATTTGTAAACATCTAGTTGCAGCATTGAAAGCTACAATCAGACTATCGCCAACAAAAATGGGAACTATAAAGCTGCCTAGAGGATTTTAAAGATACCAACTCTTTTGTTCTAGCTTATACTTTATCTTTAACTCATTGGCTATATTCTTTATAATGTCCGCAAGTTCTGTTAAAATGTCATGACTTAACTCAATACGCTCCGTTGTGTAAACTTCGGAGCGTAATTTTTTATCCATAGCATCTAGAGCAGTTAAGTCAATTTCATCTTTTCGTTTATCAAGCACAACACGAAGTCCAGATAATGCTCTTAAAGCAACACCCAGTGCTTTTCCGTTTGTTATAGTTTTACTTCTTTTCTCATACGAAACTTTTATTATTCCGCTTGCAGTTTTTTCTAACAAGTCAACTACTAAAACAGTCATCAAAGAGTCAGAGTTTAGCTTTGTTTCTTCCATAAACTTTCAATCTCCTTATTCATCATTTTTTTAAAATTGTCAGCAAAGCACAAACATCTTGCTTTACAAAAATGGCAATCATTTTGTGTTTTACATATTTTACTTTCATCAGATAGAAAATATTCTTTATTTTTATCCTCTATATTCTGCAAAGTCTGTTTAAGAAGATGCTTTTGACTTAAGTACATCTCCTTGTCATAATGAACAGGAATTATATTTATCCTCCCTCCATTTCTAACAAACCCTTCGTCAAAAACTATGAGTAGCATTGTCTTTGACAATTTTATTTCCTTACCTTTGTATATTGGTAATTTCTTTCCTAAAAGATAACGATAGAAGTTTAACTGATACCGATACGAATCATTTTCACCCAAGCCTAAACTTAATTTAGTATAAGTGTAATCTCCAACAAACTTAAAATCGCAAATGTGCCAATACTCATCGTCTTTATCTAGTTTAATGATACCATCAAGATATCCAGAAGCACCATTTGACTTATCATAAACCCGTATTTCTTTATATGTAGGAAAAACGCTACTTTGTGGTTTTTCATCTAGGCAAATACAATTCATATCATAACTATCCACATCATTCTTCTTACTATCATTAACGTATTGTGGACTAGGGTATATTTTATTATTGCTTTCGTATTTTCCAAGCAGCATTCCACTTTTAGTCAACCAACTTTGAACTATACTATGATTTAAAGTTCCATTTGATAAGGCAGAATCAGATTTAGCACTTTTAGTACGAGCCATCCATTTTGTTTTATACAAAAGAACTTGTCTAGGACAAACTGGCATAGAAGAACCAGTTAGTCTATAATCATCTTGACTACAAAAAAGAATTTCGTTACGAAGAGCATTTGTTATCTTTCTCTTAAATTCTAAAATTTTATCTTCATCAATCACTTACTACTCCTTTTGTTGTGAGAAATAATTTGTAGTTATTATACATACTAATTGCCAAATCTCTATTGGCTTTTAGTAAGTTTAATTTCTTTCTAGCTGCAAGCAATTTTTTATCCATGTCTAGCTTGGAGCTAATAAATTTTTCAGTCATCTTCTTTTCATACTTTGCCGAAATATCAAAGTATGACTCTGATTCAGTATAGGCTAAGTCCAGCCGATAGTCATCATATTCCCTAGAAGCATCTACTGCTTTTATTGAAAGCGTTTTAAGTTTTGAAAGTGAAGACATATAATATACTATTTCCTTTTTAACTAGCTAGTTAAATAAATTACATTTATTTAAGAATTTAATTCTTTTTTCATTATATCATCAAAGAGTTTTCTATCCCTAACGTTATTTAAATCAAAGTCACCCAAAGTCAAATCATCTAACGACTTGTTTTTACATTTTCTACCCGCCTTACTTATAGGTTTTGACCCATAACTTTTTAATTTTTTAGGATATTTATTTTCATTTTTTCTATATTCAGAGGATTCCTCATCCTCATCCTCCTCATCTTCATAGTGTGACATTTCTTTCTTAGCTTGTAACTCTTCGTCTTCACAATAATCTTCATCTGATTCACTAGAATATTTTTTATATTTATCTAATTTGTTTTCCTTTTTAGACTTCACGTCTTCATCTTCATCTTCATCTAGTTCCTTAGCTCGTGTTAGCTTAGCTAAGTGATCTTTCATCATTTCTTCGTATTGACTTAGATAAGATTCATTCCAACCTAGGTTAAGTGCTTTTGTAGCGAAGTCACCATACTTGTCTTGAATCTCTTCGATATAAGAAGTAGTTTCTTCCAATTCTTTCTCTGCTAGTTTAATTTGTTCTCTAGCAGATTTAATAGCTTTCTCTAATGCTTTTTTTCTTTTCAAGCTATTTTTTAAATGCAACATAATGGTATTCATCTTATTAATGACGATTTCTTTCTTTAGAGTTGAAATGTTAGGCATATTATATAGTCCTTATGGTTTATATTTGTGTTATTACATACATATTTTACAGTTTTATTTAGCTCAAATAAATACCAGTATGGAGGAGGATACCTGAATTTTAATTAAACATCAAAGTATGAAGAAAAACCTTCCCTTTTTTAAGGAAATTTGAATGGTATTTTTAAGAAATTGAAAACTTCAAATGAATAAATATCTAAGAGAAGTTACCTTTTATCTTCTTAAAGGTTAGGATTTAAAAGAAGAAGAACTAGTGAGCTCTAACCGATGCTTCGCATCGGAACTAACATTTTGACCTAGGCGGTGCCCCGTAGGGGCCCGAAGGAGCCTAGGTCTAGAAAATAGTTTCAAGGCTACATATCCTATTAACTTAATTTTTCTTTTTTTTTTGAAATTCCCTAGCGAAATTAAACACTATTGAGATAATCAAAGTAATCAGAAATATCTTTTTTTGAGGTAACTCTTTGCCTTACAGGCACGCTTCGCTAAAGAGTTACCTCAAAAGATAATAAAAACTATAATCACTAATAATTTTTATTAAATTAAATCAAAAAAATTAAATATTTTTTATATCTTGACAAGGACCCCTTATCTCCCTAGTGTATTTAGCTGGGGAATTTTTGTCAATATTAGCTTGATTTTATTGGAGTTTTTGACTACTTGCAGGGGAGATTCACCCCGTCATTTTACTTAAAGTCCCCCGCCCGGAAGGCCTTAAATTCAATAATTTTGTTTATGCCCTATTGTGGGGAGGGGGGTGCCAGAGGAGAGTATTGTTTTATATTTATTTAGTTAGCTATTAAAATAAAGTTATTATTTTAAAAAGTGTAAAAGAATTTAGTAAATATGCTAAAGAATAATTTAGATGTTTATAATGAAATTAGAAATTCAAATTTTAGTAAATAACTAGTATTGATAGCAAAAGGAAATAAAAGATTATGAAATATGATACCTATGAAATAAAACATGTAACATCAAATCATAATGGTTTGAAAATTTTAGTAAATACTTCTAAAAAGAAAAATACGGATAAGAGATTTAATAGAACCTTTGACTTAACCTTGAAGTTAAATGATAAAAAAAGCATATTAGACTTTTTAGAGCATTTTAGAATAACTAAATACTATCTTCTTTATGAGTCCGATTCTTTTAAGAAGCTAATGGAAGTTATGCTTAACGTATTTTACTCTGCCGATTTATTAAAAAAAGATAAAAACGGAGAGTTAGTAAAAGAATGTAGACACAAGGGAGAGCTAGTAGCAGACCCAAATGTAAAGTTACTTGGTAAAGGAGATGAATTAACCTTTTTTCTAGATACAAAAAAGTTAGCCAATAAAAAATTAAAGATTGTTAATAAAAATGATTTTAAAATAATTGATATTTGTGTTAAGAAGAAAGACGGAAATAGTGTATTATTAAATCATCCTGTATGTGACATTGTTAAGTTTCCATATTTTAATGAAGAAATGTGCAGTAAGTGGGTATCTAAAAAAATTAGTATAAATTATGAATATAAAGAAAATAAAAACAGTGTTGATGAGGCTAACAATAAATTAATACAAGCGTTTGCTTCTTTTGTTAAGGGAAAGGAACCCGTTGCCATATACAACCATGACTATAAAGATAACGATAATGTTTATTTCAAAGAATTAGACAGTTGTGGTTATGACTATTCAATAATTAAAAAATACTTTTGGAAAAATTTTCTAAAAGAAAATAAAGAGTATTCTCATGTTGATGTTTTTAAGGATAGTGAAGGTAAGAAACATAAGAAAATAAGACTGTTAAGAAAATATAGTAAGTTGCAGTCAACAATGGAAACAATAGATATTCTTGTTCCCTTGTTTAGCTTCTTAGTCAGCATGGCAGGTGAACAATCAAAGAAGATAGATAAAATAATAGAAGAAAAGGATAGTAGGATAAAGGAATTAGAAAATAGAATGGACGCTATGGAAGAACAGATGAGTAAGTAAGTATATATACATATATAAAACGAAGGAAGAGAAGAATGAAGTTAGTATCATTCTTCTCTTCCTGTTTTTGATTTATAAGGTTTTATGCTTGACTTGTTGTGACTTATATAACGCATATTCTGATTACATAAGTAATATTTTTTTGCTTGCTGTTTCCTAGTATGATATACTAGTAATTCTTACTTGCTTATTTATTTATTTCTAGGAGTATTTAGTAACGGAACTCGGTTAAATGTAAAGGGTGTTCGTTATATGTATATGTATTGCTTTTTTAAAAGTGTAAAATATACACATACGTATGACAAAAACAAAGCAAACTCATTCATTCATCTGTATTCATATATAAGGAGATAAAATATATGAGTTCTGAATATAGCGCAGAAAGCATTAAAGTTCTTGAGGGTCTTGAGGCAGTTAGAGTAAGACCTGGAATGTACATCGGAGGAGTCAGTGGTTCCAATCCAAATGGTCTGTTTAGAATCTGTAAAGAGATAATTGATAATTCTTTGGATGAGTATCTTGCGGGAAAAAATAAAACTGTCGTAGTAATGTATAACAGTAAGTCAAAAGAAGTCGCTATCATAGATCATGGAAGAGGCATTCCTACAGGAAAAAAGAAAAACGGTGACTATGCTTTGACTGACGCTATGACAAAACTTCATGCGGGTGGAAAGTTCGAGGAAGGTGCATACAAAGTAAGTAGTGGGCTCCACGGAGTCGGAGCAAAAGCGGCTAACGCCGTTTCTGAACATTTTCAAGTATGGTCTAACTCCGGTAGTGGCTGGTATACTCAATCATTTAAAAGGGGAAAGCCAGTATCCAAGGTAGAGAAGGGGGAGCCGAAAGAGTTCCGTGACTATTTGGGAAAAACGGGCGTGGTCGTAAAGTATAAGCCTGATGAGAAGATTTTTATAGACACAGTATCCTTGAATGTCCATAGGGTTAAGAATGAATTATCTGATATTCAATACCTATGTCCCAATCTCAAAATTCTTTTTATAATTGACGGAATCGAGACTAAGTATTACTCGGAACAGGGATTGAAGGATATGGTTTACAGAGAAGGCATTGTGGGAAAGCCTTTTCTATACAAATCAGAAAATCTTGAAGTAGCCTTAAACTGGATTCGTAATGAATCCATAACGGGATGTTCAATAAATAGTTATGTCAATATTTCATTCACGTCTGAGGGTGGAACTCATCTGGATGGATTGCGCAGGGTCGTCTTAAAAGTTCTGCGCGGAAAGACGGAAGAGAAAGTTGAAGCGGATGACTTGATGGAAGGTCTGGTGGGAGCCATACATTGGAAAATGGTTAATCCCGTTTATGCAGGCCAGACTAAGGATAAGCTGACAAACGCGGAAGTAACTAAGGAAGTCATAAATCAACTTGAGGAGCCCTTACGAAATTTCTTTGAAAAAAATAAGAATCTTTCGGATTCCATAATTAAATATGCGGAAAAGATGCTGAAGGAGAGAGCCAAGCTCAAAGACAGCTCTGCTATCCTGAAGGGCATTGATAAGTTAGCAAAGAATATAAGGAATATCCCCGATAAGTTCACGGATGCGGATAGGAGGCAGCACAGGCATCCATCCGATATTGAGCTGTTCATCGTGGAAGGCGATAGCGCAGGTGGCCACTTCAAGCAAGCCCGTGAGTCTTTTCAGGCTATGCTGCAAATCAGGGGAAAGATTATTAACGCGGCGAGGGCGACACCTAGTGAGTTGTTCGGTGGAGTTAAGGGAAAGAACGGCAAAGGAAAGAAGGTAGAGGGTAATAAAGAAATCAGAGACTTGATAACTGTTCTGGGTTGTGGCATTGAACCTAAAGTTGACTTGACTAGGCTGCGTTTTGGAAAAGTTATTATTCTTTCGGATTCTGATACTGATGGCTCCCATATTAAAAATCTAGTGCTGTCGTTTTTTGTAAAGTACATTCCTAGCTTGATTAAAGATGGCTATGTGTTTTTAATTGACGCGCCCTTGTTTGTAGGAAGTTGCGTTGGCGATAAGGTATTTGGAAAGACTAGGAATGAAATAGATATGCAGATGAAAAAGAAAGGTATCAAAAAATATGTAATTAGTAGGTTAAAAGGTTGGGGAGAGTGTGAAAAAACTGATTCAACTTTTATTACAACTAACAAAGGTTTAGTTTGTTTAAAGGATCTTGTTAAAGATCATCCTTATGGTTGGTCTAAGTACGAGGGCGATTTAAAAGTTATTGATAGGTGTGGAAACTATAAACATATTAAAAATATATTTAGAAAGAAAAGTAAAACACTTACCATTCATACCGCAGCCGGAAATGCTTATCCTACAAAAAGGCACAAGTTTTTAACTCTGCGCGGAACTTCTTTGACGTATGTAGAGGCTGGAGAACTGCGTGAGGGAGACGTACTGGCCATGTGTAGGAAAGAAATTAATTTCTCAGGTGATGTAAATGTTAAACGCAGTTTACCGTTAAACAAATCTTGCAAAAGCATGTCTAGTACAATTACTCCTGACTTTGCTAGATTTATGGGAAATTATGTAGCTAACGGATGTAAAGCTACCATAGTATCTTCTATTAAGTACAGGGATGTTGCTGAAGACATTTGCAGTAGCTATAATAAAACTTTTTCTTTTGTAGATAGAAAAGCATATTTTGTTAAAAAATCAAAAAAGGAGGCCTATTTAATTCGTTTTCCTTATACGCACGCAATTAAAGAATTTATAGCTAACTGCGGATATAACTTAAAATGGAAGGCTAGAAATAAAAAAATACCCTATAGCATTCTTCGTTCTAGTAAGGAATGCCTTAAAAATTTTATTATTGGACTTGTTGAGGGTGATGGATATTTTTGTGCTCAAAAAGATTATATGAATATTGAGTATTCTACTGTTAGTTATTCTTTGGCAAAGTCATTAGTACTAGCCTTAAATATGTTTGGTGTAAGAGCTTTCATAAAGAAAGGAATAGAAAAAAATTCCACAACTGTTTATAATCATAGCATATACTATATATGTCTATTTGGAAAAGACCTTGATGACTATATGAATAACATTGGAGTTTTTTCTAAAGATAAGACCGGAAAGTTCTATTCTATGTGGAAGAAAAATAAAAAGGTTAGAAACACTAATAACGATGTTGTGTTTGGTTTTAAAAAAGCGGTAATGGATAAATTAAATTCTATCGTAGAAAACAGTCAAGGTGCCTTTAAAACAGAGAGCGGGATAGTTCGTATTCCTATTAATGGAACTTTGGCGAAAGACTTTACTATGAATTATTTGAAAAATAGCGATTACATAGAGAAGTTAAGTAAGGTTCTTCCAGAAGAAGCAAAGACTTTGCAAGGAATAGTAGATCAAAATATGTATTTTGTAAAAATTGACAGTATCGTTAGTCATGACGAAGAAGTGGAAGTAGCTGATCTTGAAGTTGAAGGTAGCCATAATTATGTAGCAAACAGTTTCTATACCCACAATTGTTCTCCTGAAGAACTATCTGAACTGTGCCTGTCACCTAAAAGTAGAAAATTGATTCAACTTGAGTGGAGTGACGATGCAGAAAAAACTATTGATAGAGTTATGGGTGATGATGTTTCTTTCAGAAAAGAAATGTTAGGTGTTAGATAAATAAAAGTGTAAAATATATAACGAATGAATGAATGAGAATAAAAAGGAAATGTCCGTATGAAGGAAGCACCAAAACTTAAAATAAATTCTGCTTATACTAAGCAAGTTATGGCTAGGGTAGTCCATAAGAACATGATTGAGTATGGGCGCGACGTTATCGAAGATAGAGCGTTGCCCGATTTTCGTGACGGATTTAAACCTGCGCAGAGAAGACTTGTCTGGGCTATGTGCGAGTTAAAAGCGACAGTAGGAAATCCAACCGTTAAGTGCGCCCGTATAACGGGCGATGCCATGGGGAAATACCATCCACATAGTGATGCTTATGGTTCCTTAGTAACTTTGGCTACTGATTACTGTCCGGTTGTCTATGGAAAAGGTAATTTTGGGTCTTTGACTAATGGTGCCGCCGCTTCCCGTTATACTGAAGCTAGAATTTCTAAAATAGGAATGAAGGTAGTTGAGTGCAACGATGTTGCCGAATATGTTCCTAACTATGACGGGACATTGAAAGAACCTGTTGTTTTTCCTTCCCGTTTGCCCGTTTACTTTCTTAATGGTGGCAGTGGCATTGCTGTTGGTATTTCTTGTAATATGCCTCAATTCAATTTGATTGAAGTGGCAAATGCTTTGAAATATGTCGTTAGAAAAGGTGAGGCTTCTACCGCAAAAGGTATTTATAAAAGGATGCCTTCTCCAGATTATGTTCATGGAGGTATTCTTTTATCAAGCGAACAAGAAGTTCTTGACTTATATAAAAACGGATTCGGAAGTTTAAGATATTGCTGTGAATATAAGTTTGAAAAATCAGAAAATTGTATAAGAGTGGTTGTTACTGGATTTTGTCCTAACTTTTCTCCAAATACTTTTCTTTTAAAGATGTCACAGCTAGAAGAAAAGAATCTAGTTATTTCTGCTCATGACTATACTGATAAGGAAAGAGGAAATAGAATAGAAGTTGAAGTAAAGAGTTATTCTTTGTTTGATAAGTTTGTTAAGCATCATCTTGAACAGAATGTTTCTTATCGTTTTTATGCGCTTGAAAGAAACAAGATTGAAGACAATCCAGAAAAGGATGTCGATGTTCAAGTTCTTTCTCCAAACATTGTTGACTTAATGAAAATGTGGGTGGAATGGAGAAAGCAGATTGAAACTAAGATGCTAAAACTTGACTTAAAGAATACTAAAGAAAAACTCTTTAAGGAAAGAGTTCGCTTGGAAGCTAGTCAGAACATTGATATTATCATGGCTTCCGTTAAGCAAGATAAAGTTGAACCTAGGGATTATCTAGTAAAAAAGCTTCCTATTCTGAAAGCCCTTGTAAAAAAGGGAAAAGAAAGTTTGGCGTATTTCGGTGCCGACTATATCGGGGCACAGCAAATATTTTCTTTAAAGAAAACAGATCAAGTAAAAACAAAAGACAACATTAAGTCTTTACGTGAAACGATTGAAAAGATTAAGTATGATATTGAACATATTGATGAAGTAGTAACTCGTTATTTGAACGAACTTGCTGAAATAAAATATCTTGATGATAACAAGAAAATTTCTACAGAAAGAAAGATTAAGATTGGTGTTTCTCAAGAAACATTATCGGTAAAAACTAAACTTACTGATTTTGCGATAGCTGCTATATCAGAAGACGGAAGAAAAGAATTGATAGACGATAAGTCAAAGAAGCACTTAGACTCCGTGAAGATTACATCCACTATGGATAAAATCTATTTTACAAACAGTAATGGCTTGACTTATGGAGTTGAACCGCAAGAATTTATTGGCAAAGAAAAGAACTGGTCAAACGTTGGTATAGCCAGTGGTGATTGTCCACGTATTCTATTTAGAACCAACGATGGAAAAGTAAATATTGTCGATAATGATAATTCCGATATGTTCAATTCTGTAAAACTAAAAGGCGATGAACAAGTAGTTCAGATGGAAGGTGTTTATAATAGTTCAAAGTTAATAGTTAAAAGTTCTACAGGAAAAGTAAAAGTAATAAACTCTGACGAACTTAACAGTTGCCGTAAAAACAGTTTAGCTAAATCAAGTAAGACAGGATTTAAGGGAATATCAAATTTAATAGTTTGCCCTAAAGGTTGCTCTATTCTAACGAGAGAAGGCTCTATCATAGAACCTGAAAAGTTTACTAAGAAAACTAGAGTAATCGGACTTGTCGGGGATAAGAATTTTGTAGTTCTTGAAAACGGAAAAAAGATGTATGTTGACTTTGATGAAGTAAATAAACTTTCTCAAGTTAAATATATAGTTCCTTTAAAATTTTCAGGAAGAAAATTTTTATCAAAATAAATAAAGTGTAAAAGATATGTGTTGACATAAGCACAAAATATAATTTCATTAAATAAAATTTTTGAAATGATGACTAAATAACCATAACAATGAAAGGTAATTCTATGAAAAAATCACTTACAAAGACACAGTTCCTTGATGAGTACAAGGATTCTGTAAATCATGAACTCGAACTCAACTTGAAGCGTAAGCAGGCTGCTTCTTTGATTACGCTTCTTGAAGATACTCTTTGCGAACACGCTACGGATGAACACGGAGTAAAGATTCCAGGATTTTTGAAGATGGCAGTTGTTAAAACTAAAGAGCACATGGGTCGTAATCCTGCTACTGGAGAAAAGATCTTGATTAAGAGTAAGATTAAAGGAAAGATTACTATGCTAAAGGCTATGAAGGATCGTCTTGCTGAAATCGGTGCTTCCACTTTTGGAAAGAAAATTAAAAAGGGCAAAGATGTTGAGAAGCAGGCTAAGAAACATCACAAGCACCACCACGAAAAGTAAAGTATGTTGAATAAACTAATTATTGGCTATGTAGTTAGTTATCTTATACAAGAATGAATAGCCAAAATAAACAATAAATCACAAACCATAAGAGGTTAATTATGCGTAAGATCACATCCAGTACAGAAATCAAGAAGACAAAGAAGGCTAAGACCACGAAGGCAAAGAAGTCTACAAAGGTTAAGGCAGTCAAAACTAAGAAGACCAAGAAGACCAAGAAGTCCGTTTAAGGAGCTTCAATGAGCGCTTTGCTTGTACCAAATCCAAATGATGCAGATGTTCTTTTGGTGATTGATGCGCATAATCTTGCTTGGAAAGCGTATTATTCTCCAGTAGTAAATGAACATTTGGATAGTAGGGGTTTCCCAACTTATCATTACTACATAGCTTTAAATAAAATAGGGTTATGTTGTGAGTACATATCTAGTAATTATCCTAATTTTAAAGTCTGCTTAGTTTATTCTTTTGATGAATATGTTCAGAAAAAACGGAAGTTGTTTCCAGAGTATAAATCAAATAGAAACAACAAGCTAAAAGAATACAAGGTAGCTACTAGAGATGGAATAGTAACGAAAGAATTAAACCCTATGGGTATAAGCAAAGTTCTTAATTTTATTCCTCATTGTGAAATATCTATACCTTCTCATGATGAGGAAACAGATGATGTTATTGCTACTTTTGTGCATAAATACGAAACCGATAAAATCATTTTTATTTTGTCGTCAGATAAAGACTTGTGGCAATTAAAAAGTAAAAGAACACATATAATAATAAAAGAATCCCCAATAACATTATTGAATAATGATATAATAAAAAGTAAGTTTTATAATTCTGATAGAAGGAATATAGCCTTTATAAAGGCTATAGTCGGAGACAGCAGCGATGGTTTAAAGGCTGGCATTCCTTTTTTTCCTAGAAAAATGTTATCTGAAGTTAATTATGGCGAGTACATGGGGAACATAACTAAGGGTATTGCTTATTTGCAAACATTAGGTTTGAGTAAAAACTGTAAAAATAAAATAGAAAGTGAAGCTAAAAGAATAGCTAATTTGTTTAGCATTATTAAGCTCAAAAAGAATTTAAATATTAAAGAAAACTATGTGGATGGTAGTATTTCTTTATTTAAAAAGTTTCTCACAAAGAGAAAGATGGAAAAACCTAGAATCTTAAAGCTATGGATTCAAGGTATTTAAAAACATAACATTAACATAAAGGTAGTATATGTCTATTAAGAAAGAAATGAAGCATCATAAGTTTAACGATGAAGATGTTAAGGCGAAGAAGCACACTAAGTACAGTGTGGAAGACGATGATGATGAAGACGATGATGATGAAGACGATGATGATGAAGATGATGACGAAGAGGAACCAAAGTCTAAGAAGCGTCATGTAGATGAAGACGATGATGATGAAGATGATGACGAAGAGGAACCAAAGTCTAAGAAGCGTCATGTAGATGATGATGAAGATGATGATGATGATGATGATGATGATGATGATGATGATGATGATGACGAAGAGGAACCAAAGTCTAAGAAGCGTCATGTAGATGATGATGATGATGATGATTCGGAAGATGAAGATGACGATGATGACGACGAAGAAGAGGAACCAAAGTCTAAGAAGCGCCATGTAGAAGATGACGATGAAGATGATGATGAAGAAGAGGAGGAGGAACCTAAGTCTAAGAAGCGTCATGCAGAAGAAGACGATGAGGAAGATGACGATGAAGACGATGAAGATGATGAAGATGATGATGATGAAGAGGAACCTAAGTCTAAGAAGCGTCATGCAGAAGAAGACGATGAGGAAGATGACGATGATGAAGAAGAGGAACCTAAGTCTAAAAAATCAAAAAAAGTTGTAAAGAAAGTGACAAAGAAAGTCGCAAAAAAACTTTCAAAGAAGGAAGTCTCTGAAGGAAAAGTAGTTTCTTCGAAGGGAAAGGTAATGAACACAAAGGGATTTGTCCTTAAAGGTAATCTTGATAAGGGACTGAAGATTACAAAGAAAGAAGAATCAAAAATTTCTGGTGTTGCCCAAAAGAAGTGCGATGTCGAAGGAACTATTCCTAGTGGAAAGTTTGTTGTCATTAAGACAAAAAACGAAAAATTCTACCTAGTTCCTAGTGATAAGGTTAAGTAATTTGTTCCATAGCTAGAAGATAAAAAGGTGGAGTAGAGAACTGTTATGTTTTCTGCTTCACCTTTTTTAATTTTATATAGATAGCATACATATACATACATAAGGAGTTTTTATGATCGTTTCAAAACAATTTTCTAAAGAGTATAGACCTAATGATTTTGATGATGTTGTTGGTCAAGAAAAAACAATAGCAACACTTAGGGGTATGCTGAAAAGAAAAAAAATAAGTCCTGCTATACTATTCTTTGGTGCCTATGGAACTGGTAAGACAACTTTGGCTAGGATTTTTGCAAAGCATATCTGTTGTCTTGACTATGATGAGGAAAATTGTGTACCTTGTGGAAAATGTAAATCTTGTTCCGGATTTGGAGAAGGAAATTCTACAGAAAATCATATTTCTGTTATTGAGATTAACTGTAGTGAGTCAACGGGGATTGATGATATTAGACAACTTATTTCTAGTTCAAAACAAAAGCCGTATGGAAAATATAGGGTATATATTCTTGACGAAGTTCAAAAACTATCCGTATCTGCGCAGAATTGTTTTTTAAAACCTCTCGAAGAACCTCCGGCTCAGTGTGTGTTTATTTTATGCACAACAGACCCTCAAAGTCTTGTTCCTACGATAAGAAGTCGTTGTGCAACTAAATGTGAGTTTACTGAAGTTGATTATCATAGCATAGTGCATTACTTGCACAGGATTTGTAAAAAAGAAAAAGTCTCTTTCGAAAAAGAAGTTCTTATAAAAATAGCAAAAGCCAGCAAAGGTCATGTTAGGGATGCTGTTGGACTTTTAGAATCTTGCGTAAATATGCATGAAAACGGAGAAATCGTTGATGATAAATCAATAAATAGCATAATAGATAATAGCAGCGTGGCAAATCCATTTAAAATTGGACTCGGGTACTTGTCTGGTATTTATTTTGGAAAATACTCAATTTTATCCTTAATAGTAAATCTTGATACTCAAGGAATTTTTGTTTTTGTTACAAAGTGCTTAGCTGAAATGCATACAGAAGCCATGTATTCCGCAATAAATTATGAGGCACTAGCTAACAAGACGAAAGATTTTTGGAAATTTAAGGAATTAAATGCCATCGTTGCTAACAAAGTAAAAAATATGGATAATCGGCAAAAGGAAAATTTTGTTGCTTGTATGTCTGATATGTCTAAAGACTTGATTTCCCTGATTGAACATATTAAAAGTTATAGTATTGGATTTGATACAAAATTTTTGCTTATTTCGTTTACTACTGAACAAGTAAAGAAATTTAAAAGTCTAAAATGATTGAATTTACAAAATATGGATTTGGTGTGTCTTTTGATGGAGATGTTATTGATAAAAAAGAAGTCAAAACTAAAGTAACCAAGTGGCTTATGGCTAACTTTAATGATTCTTTTAAAAGCGCTTCATTGTGTGATATACCAAATACAAAAGATTTCTATTGGGTATCCTGGAAAGAAAACTTAGACGAATCCTTAGATAGAATATGTGCTAGAAGTGAGATGTGTACAACTTCTTGTTATGTTGATTCTTCTAGGTACTTAAATAATGCTTCATATAGTTCTTCTTTTCATTCTTTTTTTAATCCGCATTTCATATACAATAAATGTAAAAAGTATATAGGAATTGAAAATAAGAAAGCTATAATCTTAGGTTGTGGTACTGGAGAAGGAATACTTTCTCTAGAATCTTACGGAATAGAAACTATAGGCATGGATAATTGTTTAAATTCTTTTTCTAATGCAAATAAACTTGCTTATTCAAATATGGTTTTTGGAGATTTTTTAGTAGATACAAAAAAATATAATTCAAAGTATTTTGATCTGGTGTACACAGATAGGTCTTCATTGATACATAAGTATGATATTCAAGCATTCCTGATGGAAGTAAGAAGAATATGCAAGGGATTATTCATCCAAGATTTTGTTTCTTTTGACAATTCCTTTAAGAAAAGGAAAGATTCTTGGTGGAAAGATATGTATGAAGAAGTAGGTATGACTTATAAAAGTATGAATTTATTATTATGTGGAGAAAAAGATGAAAAGTATAACTCTAAGATTAGTAAAATCAAAAACCACTATAGAAAATGATATTAATTTGGGAGGAGTTACTAGTAGAGTATTAGCCTATGCTTCTATTGAAACAAATGAAGGAATAGTAATTAAGGATATTTCCGTTAGACAGGATGTTCAAAACCCGACTAACATTAAGGTTGTATATCCGTTTAAAAAATTATATACGGATGTTCAACCTTATATTGAATTTAATTCATTGATAGTAAAAAAAGAAACTGATAAAATGATTTTAACGAAACTAAAAGATGCTATATCAAAAGAAATAAACGTGAGACCGAACTAATGAAATTTTATACAGAATTTTTAAATCTATATATTAAAAATGTTCTTATGTTCAAGGGAACTTTTAATATACCTTTGAATAATCGTGGAATAATTTCTGTTATCGGGATAAACGAAGATGCTAATGGTTCTAATGGTGCTGGAAAAAGCACCATTTTTGATATTATGCGAGCAATACATCTTGGCTCTTCTTCTGATGGAAGAAGAGATATTGATTTTCTTTCAAACAAAAATGCTAGTAGTATAGGGTATGTTGCAAAGTATGGAAATGATGTGTATTCTATAACAAAAAATAGAAATGACAAGGTGTTTGGAAACAACACTGTAATTTTGAAAAATAATAAATCAGTAGGGTATAAAAAAGATGTAAACGCAACTAAAAAATCTATATATAACGAGTTTGTAAAAATACCTGAAGCAGTCTGGGATAATTGCGTAGTGCTAAGAACGGATAAGGCTCATACGCTGATTAAGGGGACTCCGACAGAAAGAATTGAATTTCTTTCTAGCCTGTGTAGTTTAAATTGTTATGACGGTGTTTTTGAAACACTAAAAGATAATTTGAAAGAGGTGTCGTCAAGTATTGACGCTCTTCGTGAGAGTGAAGCACTACTTGCTGACGTGTCAAATACTCTTTCAAGTATGAGTAGTGAAAAAGAAGTTAAGGAAAATCTATCAGCCGTTGTTGATAAAATATCTTTGTTAAATGATTCCTTGTCAAAGAAAGAAAAACTAAAGAACAAAGTTGAATTGCGCATAAAGTTACTCACAGAGCTCATTTCTTTAAACGATAAGCTGGATAGGTGTTCGGATAAATCTTCAAGAGAAGAAAAAGAAAAACAAAAGTTAATGAAATCGGAGCTAAATGTACTAAGGGATAAGCTTGACAGAGTATCAGGTGGGTTGACAGAATATAAGTATTATGAAAGAATGAAAGCAAATCCTATAGGTAAAGAGGGAGATATTGATTTAATAGCTGAAAAAATTAAAAAATGTGTTAAAAAATTTGATGAAATTATTCCTGATAGAGATATTGCACAGAAGCAAAGTGACTTGAGATTGTTTTTAAAATGTAATACCTGTAATCATACAGAAAATGATATTAAAGATAGACTGCTTTATTTGACTAATAAGAAATTACGCTGTAATGTTTTGTTGCAGGTCTGCGGTCATTCCCTATGTAAATGTCCTATATGTAGCTCTAGTCTAAATAAAAATGATTTAAATTTAAATAAAACAAAATTGAAGAAAGAGCTTCGCGACCTTAATAAAAAAATAGAGTATGCAAACGAGCAATATGATTCTTTAAAGAAAATAAATGAGAAAAAAGAATCTTTGGAAGATAGTGAAAAAAAGTTTGGAAAATTGGTGTTATCTGATATTGAAAGAGAAATTTCTTTTTATGAAGAAAAGAAGGAAAAGCTCGAAAAAGATTTAATAGATGCCAATAGATATAAGGAGTATGTAGATAGGCTTTTAAAAAGTAAATCATCTTTAAGACATAGCAAAGAGTATTTGAATAAAAGAAAAATTTTCCTAGTTTCTATGATAGATAGTAAAGAAGAGGAAATAAAAGTATTAGAAAAGGTGATAGAGTATAAGGAAAGAGCAGAAGAACTTGAAGAAAAGTGTGAAGTAAAAAGAAGTGAAGCAGAAACAAAGCTAGAAGGTGAGTTTTCTTTAAATAAAAAATTATCTTTGATGATTGAAAAAAGAAATGAAAAGAAATCTTTCTTACTTAAGAAAGAAGGTTCTTTGAGAGAATCTTTGAATAACATACAAGCTCTACTTAAAAAGAAAGAAAGGTTAGAAAAAGAACTTGAAAACATAGATTATCTTAAAAAGAAAAAAGGATTTTTAACAAATTTAGCTTTTGCTTATTCAAACAAAGGTTTAAAGGGAAAAAGAATAGCCTTGATACTTGATGCTCTTAAGTCAAAATTAAAGGAATACACTTCTATTTTATTTTCAGAAAAAGATATTTCTTTTGATATTGTAGGAGACTCAAACAAGTTTTCAATATTTTGTATAAGGAAGGATGAAAAAGGAAATATAATTTCAAAGTATGATGTTCGTTCTTTGAGCGGTGGAGAAAAAGCTAGATTTGTACTTGCTATTGTTTTTGCATTGGATGATATAACTAGTCCTTGTATGAAAGTAAATTTTAAAGTTCTTGATGAAATTGATGCGAAGTTGGATAGCATAGGAAAACAAATTTTGATTGATAAGTTTATACCTATGCTTCGTAAAAAAACTTCAACTCTACTTATAGTATCTCACGATAAAGAAGTGAGAGACGCTGATATTTATGATGCTAGGATGATAGTTAGAAAAAAGAATATGGAGTCAACAATTAAAATTAAGGAAATTACACATGGCAAGTGAACCTATTGGTTTATCCTATTGTGATGTCCCTTTCATAAAAGAAATAGTCCCAAATGCTCTAGAGATATTGTCTAAATACGATTATGATAGGGTTTTAAAAAATGATAAATCCGTATTTATTATGGATTGTGATACTATGTCGTCTTTTGACGATTTTTCATTAGTAGGAAAAGTTATATTATTAGATTCTACTAATAATTTAGCGCTATGTGGAGTAACTCCGTCAGATTCTTGCGAGCATATAAGTTGTGATTTGGCTAGTTTATTAAAAAATTCTGTCGGAATAACTAAAGTACATAAAATAAAATATATAAAAGATAATTCCGAGCTAGAAAAAGCTATACATGAAGTATCACCAGTTTTTAAACAGACGTTGCAATTCATTATTAATTTCATAAAAGAAGAAGCAAAAAAAATAAATAAAAAGGTCTCTTTACGTGAAACCATCAGAGCCTTATCTGGCAACACAAGTCTTAAACATTTTAAATTTTGTGACAAAGAGAGTTCAAATTTAATTAAAGCTAGAAAGTGGCTATGTCTATATAGAAAAACAAGTGGAGGAAGAAGAACTATAAGTGCATATCAAGATATGTGCTTATTTAAAACTGACTTTGATACTTCCGTTACAGACAATGTAGCAGACCCTTTTTCCTTGAAGATAATGGTAGATTTGTGCAATCCAGGTTCTGTATCGAAATCTTTTAAGTTCTTCGGAAATCCTAAAATTTCAAAGGAAGTTTTGCATAAAAGAACTGTAAAAGATATGTAGATATTTATAGAGGATAGCTATATATGTTACTAGGTATCAGAAATGCTGCTGTTGATTTTGCGAAAAAAACAAAAGTGAATTGTCAATCTTTTGACTATGACGGAAAGACTTATAGTGCTTCATCACAGAAGGAAACCTTAAAAAGATCGTTTGATCTACCTAATGCAAAAACACTAGTAGCTTCTCCGAATATATTTTCAGCAGAAGTGTTATTTTATAAGATGTCAGTAAAGTATGCAACTAGAAAAAAGAAATGTATCCTTCTTACAGAAAAATATCTGCGTTCCGTTTTTAATAATGACCTGGGGTATAAAATAAATAAATATGATGTCATATTTATTATAGGCTTGAGAAACAACGACGCATCAGTTTCCTCTACCATACGTCTACTACAATGTGAAGAAAAATCAGTAATAGTTTCTTTTATATCTAATTATTTTGATTATGTGGGAAAGACACGGTTTGGTAGTCATAATCCTATTTTGTATGATAAGCAAGTTCTTGGCTGGGGAAGTTTTGACGCTATTGTTTATCAAACGGAGCTAGAAGGTTATCCTTATGAAAAAGATTCAAGTATTTAAGGAAGAAAAAATTGAAAGAGAGCTTAGTAAAGAAGAATTTTATTCCCTATTCGAAAACGCAATTAGTAAGATTGCAAAGAAAAGAATTGGAAGAGAAGGAAAGATTGTTTTTGGAAATTTTTCACCAATTAAGATTTTTGTGTTTGGTGAAGATTCTTTGACAAAGAAATTTTTAAAGTATATGTATTGCTTTGCACAAAAAAGTATAAGGGCAACTAGTGTTCCCTGTGAAGCTATGAATAGGTATGGTTTTGTTGCTTTTGACTTAGAAGATTGTTCTTTTGACGATAGAAAAGTTTTGAGAAGTTACTGGGAAGTACATAAGGGAATTTCGTTTGTACGTACAAATATGTTTGGCTTCGGAAATTCTATAGGTATGTTTGGAGACGGCATATATGTTCAACTTGGGTACAGTAACGATGGCGGGATTTTGAATTTTTAGAATATAAAATAGTACGTAAAAAAGACCTACTGAGAGTTTTTCCCAGTAGGTCTTTTTTTTTGTTTGATATGTTTAAGCTGCTTTGCTTTCTATTTTGGCGATGCGCTTCACCCAAAAGTAGTTCTTTGCACGGAGAAGTTTTCGCCTTCCTTAGTGCTCTTTGGGTGATAGGAACTGTTGATCCCCCCCCGTAGACGGCCTTCAGCATGAATCTTTTATCGTGATCTTTTATCCTTGTTAGTTTGTGTGCAAGTAATTAAGAACAAAGTTGTTTAGTATCCAGTTCCCTAACTCCGCATCCATTTTAATTATAGCACAAATAGTATCCAAAATCCATCCTCTTTCAAACTAAATAAAAAAAGACGAGCTCCGTGAGGAGCCCGCCTTAAGTGTTTTCACAACGGATTAATAAATCCTTATTGTGAATTGCTTTCAGAATACACTAAATATACATAAATAAAAATAAAATGTCAATAGATTAACGCATATTTTTTTTCATTTTTAGAAAAAAGACGTTTTTGCCATAAGATTTTGGCTTTTTTCAATAAAAAAAGCAAATATTTTAATAAAAATATTCATTTTAGACCAGAAAAAGCTATATTATTTACATAATATAGTTACATGGAGCGTTTATGAAAAAGATTCTCGGTCTTGACTTAGGAACAAACAGCATTGGCTGGGCTGTGGTTAATGAAGCGGAAAGGGGGAGGGAAAAATCCTCCATCGTAAAACTAGGCGTCAGAACCATTAGCTACGATAATTTTGTCAATACGGCAACCAAGACTGAATCCATGGAACCTGTCAAAGATTTTTGTGGCGGTAAATCTATTTCTCCCAATGCTGGCCGAACACAAAAAAGAGGTGCTCGCCGTAATCTGCAAAGATATAAACTTCGCCGAAATTTCTTAAGAAAATTGCTGAAGGATAATCACTTCATCGACGAAGAAACAATTCTTGCCGAGAAGGGGAGCGGTACCACTTTTGAAACCTATCGGCTCCGCGCTAAAGCGGCAACGAGAAAAATATCGCTTTCGGAATTCGCCAGAGTCCTTTTGATGATTAATAAAAAGCGCGGATACAAGAGCAATCGAAAAACGGGCATCAAGGATGGCGGTCAGCCTATCGACGGCATGGACATCGCAAAGACACTTTATGAGAAAGGCATAACACCGGGGCAGTATGTTTTAAACGAAATACTTGATAAAGGAAAGAACTACGCTCCTGTTTTCTATGCGTCCGACTTGAAAGCAGAATTCGATAGAATTTGGAATTTCCAGAAGACTTTCTATCCCAAAATGACAGATGCGATAAAAATTGAACTGGAAGGAAAACCATCGAAGAATACATGGGCTATTTGCAGAGATAGATTTGGATTAGTTGGTATGAAGAGAACAACTAAGGGACTCGATCTGAAGAAGGAAGACTACAAATGGCGCGTAGATGCACTCTCCAAAAAGGTGGGTCTTGAGGAAATGGCCATAGTCCTTCAGAATATCAACGATCAGCTCAATAATGTGACCTCTGGCTATTTGAGTGCCATCGGCGATCGCAGTAAGGAATTATATTTCGGCAGGCAGACCGTCGGTCAATATCAAATGGCAGAACTCAAAAAGAATCCCAATTACAGTCTCAAGAATCAAATTTTTTACCGACAGGATTATCTTGATGAATTTGAAAAATTATGGGAAACCCAAGCAAAATTCCATCAGGAACTCACCCCCGAACTCAAAAAAGAAATCAGGGATGCTGTCATTTTTTACCAACGACCGTTAAAGAGTCAGAAAGGGCTCGTCAGTTTCTGCGAATTCGAGCATAAGACGATAAAAGTAACCATTGATGGGAAAGAAAAGGAAAAGACTATCGGCTTAAAAGTCTGTCCGCGTTCTTCCCCGCTGTTCCAGGAATTCAGAATTTGGCAGAACATCAACAATTTGGAAGTAAATGGCCGACAGATAGAATTGGAAGACAAAAAAATCCTTTTTAATGAACTAAGCATCAAAGAAAAAATTTCCGATAGAGATGCACTCAAGCTTCTTTTCGAAAATGACAAAGAACTTGAACTAAATTTCAAAGCCATCGAAGGAAACAGAACACAAGCCAAGTTGTTCAGCGCCTATCAACGCATCATTTCCTTAAGTGGGCATGGTGAATACGAGTTTGATAAGATGCCGACAAACGACGTAATGGAAATTGTAGAAAAAGTCTTTACTGGTTTAGGATACAATACAAAAATTCTTCACTTTGACTCCGGCCTCCCCGACCCGGCATTCGAAGAACAACCAGCGTATAAACTATGGCATTTGCTTTATTCCTTTGAGGGCGATAGTTCTAAAACAGGTAACGAAAAGCTTGTTGCGAAAATTTCCGAGCTCTGCGGTTTTGAAAAAGAATACGCAGCAATCCTTGCCGGGCTTACCTTTGAGCCGGAATACGGAAGCCTAAGTGCCAAAGCCATTCGCAAGATTCTTCCTTATTTAAAACAGGGTTTTGTTTATAGCGAAGCCTGCGAAAAAGCTGGCTATAATCATTCCAAACGTTCGTTAACCAATGAACAATTGGAAAATAAGGTTTACAAGGATCATCTCGAACTCTTGCCGAAAAACTCTCTTAGGAATCCGGTAGTCGAAAAGATTCTGAACCAGATGGTCAATGTGGTGAACGCGGTGGTGGACGCCTATGGCAAGCCGGACGAAATTCGCATAGAACTCGCCCGCGAGCTGAAAAAGAGCAAAAAAGAACGGGAAAAAATGGCGGAAGCCAACAGTAAATCTACAAAGGAATCTGAAGAATATAAAAAGATTCTGCAAGGAAAAGAATTCGGACTTATCAATGTAAGCCGCAACGACATCACCCGTTATAGGCTGTATCGCGAACTTGAGGGGAACGGTTACAAAACGCTATACTCAAACACATACATCCCCAGGGAAAAATTATTCAGTAAAGAATTTGATATTGAGCACATTATTCCGAAGGCAAAACTTTTTGACGACTTGTTCTCAAATAAAACGCTAGAAAAGCGCCAAGTGAACATAGACAAAAGTAATTCCACCGCTTATGATTTCGTTTCTGAACGATATGGCGAAAAAGAACTTGAGAATTATGTATCACGCGTCGAAAAACTTTTCAAAGATGGAGCAATAAGCAAGACAAAGCATGATAAGCTTCTAATGAAAGAAGCCGATATTCCCAACGGGTTCATTGAACGAGACTTGCGCGACACGCAATATATTGCAAAAAAAGCCCGTGAGATGTTAGAGGACATGGTTAAATTCGTCGTTCCCACAACAGGATCAATAACAGATCGCCTACGCGAAGATTGGAAGTTGACTAATGCGATGCGGGAACTGAACTGGGACAAGTACGAGAAACTCGGTCTCACGGAAATCACCAAAGGTAAAGACGGCCGCAAAATCCGTCGCATCAAGGATTGGACCAAGCGAAATGACCATCGGCATCATGCAATGGACGCACTAACAATTGCATTCACGAAACGCAGCTTTATTCAATACTTGAACAATCTGCACGCCCGTAGCGATAAATCCAGCAGCATTTACGGAATTGAACAAAAGGAACTTTACCGCGATAAAGATAATCACGGCAAGTTGCGGTTCAAACCGCCAATGCCCTTGAATGAATTCCGCGCCAGCGCGAAACAAGAATTGGAAAACATACTCATTTCTATCAAGGCAAAGAACAAAGTCGTCACCCGGAATATAAATGTCACACAAGGCAAGGACTCCCGAGGGAAAAAACTTTTAAATAGAACATTGCAGCTGACCCCTCGTGGGCAGCTGCACAATGAAACTATTTATGGCAGCATTCGGCAACCCGTTGTAAAAGAAGAAAAGATCGGGTCGAATTTTACAAAGGAACATATTGCTGCCGTAACTTCGCCTAAATACAAAGACGCATTGCTCACTCGCCTAGCTCAATTTGAAAACAATCCCAAAAAAGCCTTCACCGGAAAAAATAGTCTTGACAAGAATCCCATATTCTTAAATAGTCTGCATACGGATCAAGTTCCGGAAAAGGTAAAAGTCGCCTCCTTTGAAACAGTTTATACCATTCGAAAAGAAATTTCTCCGGATCTGAACGTTGACAAGGTCATAGACAAGCACATACAGAAAATTTTAAAGGAACGATTAGCTGAATTCGACAATAACCCTAAAAAAGCATTCAGCAATAAGAATGAAAATCCGATTTGGATCAATAAAGAAAAAGGCATATCTATTAGGCGCGTCACAATTACGGGCGTCAAAAATGCAACGGCGCTGCATGAAAAGCATGATTTGAATGGGAATGTGATTCTAGATAAAAACGGGCAGCCGATACCAGATGACTTTGTAAGTCTCAACAACAATCATCATGTCGCAGTGTACAGAGACGCCAGTGGTAAGTTGCAAGAAAAAGTCGTATCATTCTTTGAAGCCACAGGCCGGGCAAACAAAGGATTACCCGTGGTAAACAAGGAATTCAAAAAAGATGAAGGCTGGCAATTTCTGTTTACGATGAAGCAGAATGAATACTTCGTTTTTCCTAATAAAAAGACTGGATTTGATCCTGCAAAAATTGATCTGACCGATCCCAAGAACTATGCAAAGATTAGCCCTAACTTATTCAGGGTGCAGAAAATAGGTTCTAAAGCCTATTGGTTTAGGCATCACCTAGAAACAGTCGTAACTCGTGACATAAAAGATATCACATATAAAAGAGCCAACCTTGGGGCTATTAAAGACATTGTCAAAGTCCGTCTCAATCACCTCGGCCAAATAGTTTCCGTCGGGGAATACGTTTCTTTAGATGGAAAGGTAATGAATACAAAGGGATTTGTCCATGAACTTCCAAAGAAATCTACTGATGAAGATAAAGAAGACAGAGTACCAAAAAAGCACTTTAAGGCTAATGACTTTGAAAATGTACAATTAATTCTGGGCACTCTAGACTTTGTTTCTAAAGATAAGAGTATGGCTAAGGCATTCAATACTATATTTAGTGATTTAACTGGATATGATTTAATAAAGCTGATGAAGAAACAAGGAGCAAGTAAATTCTCTGAAGGTTCAAAAGTTTTATTTAAAACATACTATGATAAATTAAACAGATGCTCAAGCACTAAAAAAGCAATTATGCAGTTGAGAAATGAGTTATCATTAACTAATAGTGATATGCAAGAAATTGCAAGCTACGCTTCAAAATATCAAAAATAAAGAGAATCATAAGCAATAAGATAAAAAGTAGCAACACTCAGGGTAATCGGATGATTTATGATTAAGCGTACTCTCTGTTTCAGCAATCCAGCCTATCTGTCATTAAAAGACGCGCAGCTATGCGTCCGATTGCCCCAAACTGGGGATAGAAGCAGCCGTTCCGTCCCTATTGAAGACATAGGAATAGTAGTTCTTGATAGCAAGCAGATAACAATCACGCAAGGTGTGCTAGAAGCGCTACTAGAAAACAACTGCGCGATCATCACCTGTGACGAAAAACATCTACCCTTATGTCTATTATTGCCCCTTGCAGGGAACACGATTCAAAGCGAACGATTTCAGGCGCAAATAGAAGCATCGCTTCCTTTGCAAAAGCAACTATGGCAGCAGACAATTCAGTATAAAATAAAGAACCAGGCGCTCGTTCTTCAGAGCGCACGCAAATCTGAGGTAAAGAATATGCTCGTATGGGCAAACGATGTAAAAAGCGGTGACTCGACCAATTTGGAGGCGCGCGCTGCCGTATATTATTGGAAGAATCTATTTCCCGCTGTTCCTGATTTCACAAGGAACCGTTATGGCATTCCTCCCAATAATTATTTGAATTACGGCTATGCTATTTTACGTGCAGTCGTTGCTCGGGCACTTGTAGCCAGTGGACTTTTACCGACATTGGGCATACATCACTGCAACCGCTACAATGCTTACTGTCTGGCGGATGATGTTATGGAGCCTTATCGTCCATACGTGGATAAACTCGTTGTTTTCGCTTTATCACAAGAAACATCCGAACTCACGACAGAGAACAAAAAAATTCTTTTAAGCATTCCGACTTTAGATGTCAACATTGAAGGGCAGAGAAGCCCGCTGATGGTCGCCGTCGCTCAAACTTGCGCCTCTCTTTGTAAATGTTATTCTGGTGAATCCCGAAAAATTTGTTATCCAGAAATGCAATGAACGAGCGTTTAAGCGAATACCGAATTATGTGGGTACTTGTATTTTTTGATTTACCTACCGAAACAAAAATTGAACGGATGCAGCACACCGCGTTCCGAAAAAATCTTTTAAAAGATGGATTTTCCCGTTTCCAGCTCTCAATCTATGTGCGGCATTGCTCCTCTGTAGAAAACGCCAACACCCATATATCAAGGGTGAGGGGCTTCATGCCTCCCGAGGGAACTGTAAGCATTTTATGCATTACAGATAAACAATTTGGAAAAATCCAGATTTTCTACGGGCAAAAGATTAGACCACAACCAGAAGCCTCTCCGCAGTTGGAACTTTTTTAGAAATTAGAAATTCAAAAGCGTGTCAACCACTAAAAAATCGGCCCTGGAAAGGTCGATTTTTTATTTTATGGTTTCAACGCTTAAGTTGTTGATTTTCCTTTAGTTAGGCAAAGTTAGTTGGAGTCACAAAAGCAAAACTAAGAAATCTGAAAGCAATTCACAACACCATTAAGCATAATGAACCTCAATTTGTTGTTGGAGTCACAAAAGCAAAACTAAGAAATCTGAAAGCAATTCACAACACAACCGCAATTAAATCGTTAGGGACAACTGTTGGAGTCACAAAAGCAAAACTAAGAAATCTGAAAGCAATTCACAACAATAACAGTCGGTGGTGTAGCTTGCGAGGTGTTGGAGTCACAAAAGCAAAACTAAGAAATCTGAAAGCAATTCACAACCGTCAAAGTAGAGTCAATAGTAGGGGCTGAGTTGGAGTCACAAAAGCAAAACTAAGAAATCTGAAAGCAATTCACAACAGCTTTCTCAAGATATGAGTGGACGGACATGTTGGAGTCACAAAAGCAAAACTAAGAAATCTGAAAGCAATTCACAACGTTAAAGAGAAAAGGTAATATCCTTTAGCCGTTGGAGTCACAAAAGCAAAACTAAGAAATCTGAAAGCAATTCACAACAATTCTTCCGGTCATAACTACTTTCAATGGGTTGGAGTCACAAAAGCAAAACTAAGAAATCTGAAAGCAATTCACAACTTTAGCGAACCCTCAAGGCCTTGAGCTCCGGTTGGAGTCACAAAAGCAAAACTAAGAAATCTGAAAGCAATTCACAATTCCCTTTACTGCCTTATGACACCCTATAAATATAGTATATTTTTTTAATAATGTCAATAGTTTTTATAAAAAAATGATAAAAACCACTTTTTACGTAAATTTAGCCACTTTTAATTTTCATATCCGGTATCGGTAGGGGCAACTCCGGGGAATGCTGTCAACTTTTTTTATTTCTTTTCCAGATTTTTCACAAATATCTAATACTTTTATTCCGTTGTGACTAGATATTCGGTAAGGACAGTTTAAGCAGGATTCAATTTTTATTTTCTTTTTCATATTTATTTTTTAGCGCCATTAGAATTATGCTTTTAATTAGTTCTGTTTCTTCTTTGTTGATCTTTAATTCATTTTTATTTAATTTCCAATTCAAGGGATTCTATTAGACAATATCCTTTATATGAATAATGAATGTCAATTCCGGATATGTTTATTTTGTCTTCAAGTTCTCTACTGTTTATTTCTTTTATCTGCTCTTTGCTCAAAAGGCAAAAATTATTTTTAGAAGCGGTATGGTTAAACACTCTAGTTGTTAGTTCTTTGTGCGTGCTTTTTATGTAGTTGTACACACTAAAGGAAGCATCACTATCTTTTATTGTAAAGTCATTTATTCTTTCTTTTATTATTTTGGCTAGAGGTATTTCCTTTTCGGTAGTATTTCTTTCTTTAACCATTCCCATTTTCTTTTTGAATTTGTAGAATGTTCCTTGGCTTATAGTAAGGTTCACTTTACTTTTACTTAATTCTTCACAGAATTTATTATATTCTACAAATCCATTTTTAATAAGGGATTCTATTAAGTTTGCGTTGTCGCTTACTTTTTTATTTCTATGATTTATGCATATTGTTTCCGGTATGTTAGCCATATTTCCATCCCACGCCCAAGGGTATGTTTTCTTTTCATAAAATGCTTTTATGGAGTAAGCCATGGGTTTCCAATTAAATTTTGCTTCAAAGTTATGCCTTACGATATAAAGCTGATTAGTTTCTGCTAATTTTATGTTGTCTGTGGAAAGAAGGTATACTAGTTCATCTTTGTTAAATCTTCTATGCTTTTTTCTTTCTTTTCCAAGAACAGTTTTATCTTCTGGAAGATTAAGCATTTTAGGTAACATATAAGCTCCATTTTTATTTATGTTAGTGTTTTTATTATTTATTGCAACATCTCTAGTCTGGCTATCGTGTTTGACAAATTCAAGTAGTGGATTGCATTTTTATTTTTCCACGAATTGATATTTTCCAAATCATCGTCGATTAAAATATTGTCTTTTCCACTAAATTTTTCTTTATGCTTTTTGTTGTGAACAAAGTTAAGTTTTAGTTTTATTCCATATTCTTTTGCAATGGGTAGCAAGTTTTTTTTGCACCACATCACTTTTCCTTTTAGGCAGTCTTTGGATCTTGTCAAGGATGATAGTATCTGAATATCTTTGAAGTTTGCACAGCAGTATCTGAACAATTTTTCTCCTTCGGGCATCCATTCTAAGTCTGTCCAGAATTTTATTCCTTTTTTATTGATTTTTGCATATCCATTTTCTATATTTCCAAGGAAGTGTCTGTCATTTCCAAAAACTATTCCCAACTCGTTAGCACCCTTGACAAAGTCATCAAGAACGCCATCCATATCTAAAAATAAAATCATTTATTTAATGTCCTCATAAATTGTATCACTGTTCATCATAATGAAATTTAAATCTTGAATATCAAAATTTTTTCTTATAATTCTATCCTCGTTGAATAAAACAAAGTGTTCGTTTTTAATTTTAATCCAAGCATATTTTCCTTTGTTGTTTATTGCTATCCAAACTCCCTTTGAGTAGGTATTGATTTTTATGTTATGCTCTTGCGTAACGGCTAGTATTTCTTCTTCTATAGGATTTGGGTGTTTGATAATCCTATGGTAAGCGTTATTTATTTTACTATCAAGAATATTCTTATTTTTAAGAATGATTGCTTTTCTTTCTTTGCATAGTCTAACAATATCTAGCTTGTTGTCATTTATAAAGTCAAGCAGTTCATTCATTTCTTTTTTATCTTTTAAATCAATATCTATCATTTGCTTTATGCTTTGAATATTTTCAAGGTGTATTCATAATACATAGTTATCGCTTTCTCCACTGATGCTGTTATTGTAGCCCCGCTTATTTGTTTTATTTTTTTAAGCATATCCATAGATGTTTTTGTCATCTTGTAGGATTCGCTGGTTTTTTGTTTTTTCATATTTTTTCCTTGTTGTTTATTTATTTAATCAGTTTGTTAAATTGACTTTCGCTTATTACGGTTACTCCAAGTTTTTCTGCTTTGTTTAGTTTGCTTCCTCCACCGATTCCAGCAACTAGATATTCGGTGTTCTTGCTTATGCTTGAAACTGGTTTTCCGCCATAGGCTTTTATTCTTGACTGAAATTCAGTTCTTCCTACTGATAGTGTACCAGTTATGCAGAATGACTTTCCGTTAAGTTTTGAAGAAATCTTTTTTGATTCCTTTTCTCCTAAGACCATTCCATCAATATGGAATAGTTTGTTTACGAGACTTTTGTTTTTCTTAAAAAACTTTATTATGTTGTGAGCTTTGACTTGTCCTATTGTATCTATGTCAGACAATTCTTTTTCATTAGCACAAATTAAGTTCTTTAATGATTTAAATTTTCCTGCAAGTTCTTCAGCAATAGTGTTTCCTATCGTATCAATGCCTAACCCACTTATTACTCTAGATAAACCTGCCTTCTTGCTTTGCTCGATAGCATTTAGAATATTGCTTGCACTTTTATCTTTTATGCCATTGAGTTTAAGAAGGTCTTTCCTGGTTAGTGAATATAAATCTGTAACATCACAGATCAATTCGTTATCCAGCATAGATTTGACGGTAGCTTCTGAAACTCCGTCAATGTTCATATTCTTTTTAGAACACCAAGAAGTGATTTGTCCTACAACTCTATCTTTACATTTATCGTTGGTGCAGTATAGCTTCTCTCCGATGAATTTTGTTTTGCTTCCGCAGCATGGGCAGCAGTTAGGGAAACTAATTTTTGTTCTGCACTTTCCTTTAGAAATCAGTTCCTTTACTTGTGGGATTATTTCTCCCTTTTTTACTACGGCAACGGTATCTCCAACAGCAATTCCAAGTTCTTTGATTATTTTGTAATTGTGAAGGCTTGCTCTTTCTACTGTTGTTCCGCAGAGTAACATAGGTTCATAGATAGCAACAGGGGTTATCGCTCCAGTTTTTCCTATTTGCCAAATCACATCTTTAATTTCGGGATTAACTACTTCATTTGGGAATTTGTATGCGATAGCATACTTAGGATTAATGGAAGTCATACCCATTTTTTTCTGTTTAGATTTCAAGTTTATCTTGATTACCATTCCGTCAATGTCAAAATCCAATTTCTTTCTTTTGTCTGCATACTTATTGCAATATGAAATAATTTTGTCTTTGTCTTTAGTGGCAAAAAGGCAAACAGTCGTGAATCCAAAATCTTTTAACATCTTAACATCTTCAATTTGAGATTCATTTTCGTATTTTAAAATTGTATAGGCGTAGAATCTCAAATGTCTTTTAGCAACTTCTTTTGGAGAACGAAGCTTTAACGCCCCGCTTGCCGTGTTGCGACAATTTTTTAATTCTTCTCCGAGTTTAATTGCTTTATTAAATTCTGATTTAGGAAATATAACTTCGCCGCGAATTTCAATATCTATTTTTTTGGGAAGTTGCTCCACAACTCCTTCGATGGTAAGAGCATTTGCCGTAACATCGTCGCCCCTAATTCCATTTCCTCTTGTGACAGCTTTGACTAGCTTTCCTTTTTTATAAATTAGCGCTAGTCCGCATCCATCCATTTTGTATTCGAGAGTGTACTTGCTTATTCCTATTTTATTTTCTGATTCACAGAGCCATTCTTTGAGTTCTCTGAGGGAAAGAACTTTTGCTAAGGAGAGCATCGGATACTCATGCGTGACTTTTTTAAAGCCTTTTTCATTATCTTCTCCGACTTTTTGAGTCGGAGACGTTTTGCTTATTTTGTGCGTCTTCTCAAATTCTTTTATTTCTGCGAGCATCGCATCAAATTTTGAATCAGAAATTTTTTCATTTCCGTTATAATATTTTTCAGAAAAATAGTTAGCTTTTTTACAAAGCTTTTCGTACTCTTTTTTTGTTATCATAGTTTTGGCCTATGGGTTGGATTCCTGCCTATATGCATGTAATATAGTTAATTTTATGGCCGTTAGCAAGTATTTTTTACATTATTTTTGGTAAAAAGTGGCATTTTTATGCAAATTTAACCATTTTTATAGTTATTTACTTTTTTTACACTTTTACTCTTGAAAAGTGTAAAAAAATAATATATATTATTATATAGGCATGAGATATTTTTCTCGCCAAAACTAGGTCTTTTTTTACTAACTCTAGTCCGTACAAGATGACAACTTGTATGCTGATGAGGGTAAGTCAAATAAATCAAAAACAAGGAAACAAAGGAAGTACAATATGTTTAATTCTATTAAGAAGATTTTTAAATCAAACATTACTGATGAAGAAATATTTGAAAAGGCTATGCATGGTGATAAGAGTATTCTTGAACTTCCTAAAGAAAGATTAATGATTAAGGATAAGCGTGGATGGACTCTTGTTCATTGTTTAGCAAAGAAAGGAGTAAAAGAAATTCTTAATCTTCCTAAAGAATTCTTTATAGTTAAAGATAAGTATGGAAATACTCCCATTCATTGGTTAGCCGTGAGGGGAATAAAGGAAGTTCTTAGTTTAGATAAAGAACTACTTAGTATTAAGAATGATGCTGGGTGGACTCCCGTTCATTATTTAGCTTATATGGGAATAAAGGAAGTTCTTAGTTTAGATAAAGAACTCCTTATGATTAAGGATACATACAGATGTACTCCTGTTAATTGTTTAGCTAGTAAGGGAGTAAAGATTCCAGAAGAATTGAAAGATTTGATTTAAACCGAAACTAGGAACTAATGAGTTCCTAGTCCATACAAGACGACAACTTGTATGCCGATGATGGCAAGTCAAATAAATAAATCAAAGGAAACACAGGAACTACAATATGTTTAATTTTATTAAGAAGATTTTTAAATCAAACATTATGGATAAGGAAATCTTTGAGAAAGCTATGAAAGGCGATGAGAGTATTCTTAAACTTCCTAAAGAAAGATTAATGATTAAGGATAAACTTGGATGGACTCCTATTCATTGGTTAGCTCGGGAAGGAGTAAAGGAAGTTCTTGATTTAGATAAAGAACTTCTTATGATTAAGGATAATGACGGATGTACTCCTGTTCATTGGTTAGCCGTGAGGGGAATAAAAGAAATTCTTACTTTACCTAAGTACTTACTTATAATTAAGAATATGTGGGGATGTACTCCTATCCACTGGTTATCTTATAAAGGAGCAAAAGAAGTTCTTAAACTTCCTAAAGAACTCCTTATTATTCAAGATAAAGATGGATGTACTCCCATTCATTATTTAGCCATTAAGGGAGTAAAAGAAATTCTTGGTTTAGATAAGGAACTTCTTAGTATTAAGAATAACTATGGAAGTATTCCTGTTTATTTGTTGGCTGGGAGAGGAGTAAAAATTCCAGAAGAATTGAAAGATTTGATTTAAACCGAAACTAGGAACTCATTAGTTCCTAGTTCATACAAGACGACAACTTGTGTGCTGATGATGGCAAGTCAAATAAATCAAAACAAAACAAAACAAAACAGGAAGCATAAGATGAAAAAGAAAGATGAAATTCCGCAGTTGTCCGAAGAAGTAATCGTTAAGCGCAGAAAGACCAAAATAAATAATTTGGGATTTATTCCTGCGGACGAACTCGGATTTACGTGTAGATGCTGCGAACATTTTGCGACGGCAAAAACGCCGAGAGATCATGTCTTTAGAAAGATGTGGGCGTGGAAGCGGGTTTCAAACTTGTGCCCGTGCCCGCACCTTAACGAAAAGGAACCCATCAAAGGGAGCTGTGATGCTTCGCAGTGCCCCTATTTTAAGCTGAACAAAGCAAGAATAAATCCAGTCTATTTCGAGGAAATCAAAAAGACGGATAATGGTGAGGTTGAAGGCAAGCACTGCCGAGAAGATTTCTTTGCTTTTATCGAAGCCCATACCGCAGAAATAACGGAAGCCGAGGTAAAAGTTCAGGCTGCACGGGAGGCTTTGGCTAAAGCCAAAGAAGAGAAGAAAGAGATTGAAGACAAAAGAAATTTTGAATTTATCACTAGATATACTAGTGACAAGATTCCTCAAAATCTATCTTCGCTGTTTGGCGTTCAGCTGGGTTCCGACTACCAGACAATGCTTGACAATAAACAAAAAATAGCGGATGCTGGGTATGATCCAAATAAAATCAGATCCATTGAATACACCATTACATCCCAAGACGTTGGAAAAATAATTCAAAGCGGGGCATTGGAATCCCTTGGATTTAATAAAAACGGAAGTAATGATTTGGGAAATTCCGTAGGTGACTTTGTAGGACAAAAATTAAGTTTTGAAACTCTCCCGTACAAAGTCGTACGGAGGGGAGCAAAGCGGATGGTGATTTTCCGGGAAACAGATAAAAATTACCTCGATAGAAAAGAAGACCCTTTCTACAGAGTTATATTTAGCGCGGATAAAATTCAATGGCGCTTACCCGTAATAGAAAAGCCTACCTTTGACATGGCAGACGTAACAGAAGATGAGAAAGAAGATGAAGAAAATGATTTTGTTGAAAATAAAAATGAAGAAACAACCGATAACGAAATAGATAACGAAGGAGAAGAAGTATGAGTGATGTAAATAGCTTTGTCTGCGAAGGTTCCCTTGTAATTGATGCTCTAATTCAGCGGAAAGAAGACGGTGAAATTAAAATTATCTTCTTTGGAGTATGCACCGCTGTTGAAGATGGTGGTAGAAAACTTAAGGATAGGCATAGCATCATCGTCAAGGGTTCTTACCTAGATGAAATCAAAAATAACTTGGATATAGTAGGTAGACTGAAGAAAGGAGTACGTGTCAGAGTGGAAGGAATTGTGCATAACCGATTTCGTTCGCCTAGTATTTCTTTTCCGTCTTCTGAAATTTATGCCAAGAGCATAAGCTTTATGGACAGTACTTCAGAATTATGAGCTAAAACCGAAACTAGGAACTCATTAGTTCCTAGTCCATACAAGATGACAACTTGTGTGCTGATGATGGTAAGTCAAATAAATCAAAACACAGGAAACAAAAATGATTAAAATGGATGGTGATAAAATTACTTTGTCTAAAGAATTTCTTATGGCTAAAGACGAAAATGGAAATACTCCTGTTCATTATCTAGCACAGAAAAGAGTAAAAGAAATTCTTACTCTACCTAAAGAACTTCTTATTATTAAGGATAAATATGGAAGAACTCCCATTCATTGGTTAGCTGAAGAAGGAGTGAAAGAAATTCTTACTTTAGATAAAAAACTCCTTATTATTCAGAATGATGCTGGGTGGACTCCTATTCATTATTTAGCTCGAGGAGGAGTAGAAGAAATTCTTAAACTCCCTAAAGAACTTCTTAAGATTAAGAATGTGTGGGAAAATACTCCTATTCATTTATTAGCTGAGAAGGGAATAGATATTCCAGAAGAATTGAAAGATTTGATTTAAACCGAAACTAGGAACTAATTAGTTCTTAGCTTGCACAAGATGACAACTTGTATGCCGATGACGGCAAGTCAAATAAATCAAAGGAAACAAAGGAATTATATGTTTAATTCTATTAAGAAGATTTTTAAATCAAACATTACTGATGAAGAAATATTTGAAAAGGCTAAGAATGGTGATAAGAGTATTCTTAATCTTCCTAAAGAAAGATTAATGATTAAGGATAAGTATGGAGATACTCCCGTTCATTATTTAGCTCGGGAAGGAGTAATAGAAATTCTTGATTTAGATAAGGAACTTCTTATGATTCAAGATAACTGTGGGTGTACTCCTACTCATGTACTAGCTGAGAAGGGAGTAAAAGAAATTATTGATCTAGATAAGGAACTACTTAGTATTAAGAATGTATGGGGATATACTCCCATTCACTACTTAGCTCGGGAAGGAGTAATAGAAATTCTTGATTTAGATAAAGAACTCCTTAAGATTAAGGATAAGTATGGATATACTCCTGTTTATTTGTTGGCTATGAGAGGAGTAAAATTCCAGAAGAATTGAAAGATTTGATTTAAACCGAAACTCGGAATGACTACAATTCATTCCTAGTTCATATAAGATGACAGCTTATATGCCGATGATGGCAAGTCAAATAAATAAATCAAAGGAAACACAGGAACTACAATATGTTTAATTTTATTAAGAAGATTTTTAAATCAAACATTACTGATGAAGAAATCTTTGAGAAAGCTAAGAATGGTGATAAGAGTATTCTTACTCTACCTAAAAAACTTCTTATAGCTAAAGATAATGCTGAGTGGACTCCCATTCATTATTTAGCTTATAAAGGAGTTAAAGAAATTCTTAATCTTCCTAAAGAAATATTAATGATTAAGGATAACCACGGGCGTACTCCAGTTTATTGGTTAGCTATGAATGGAGTAAAGGAAATTATTAAACTTCCTAAAGAACTACTTAGTATTAAGAATGATGCTGGAGATACTCCTATTCATTATTTAGCTTATAAAGGAGTTAAAGAAATTCTTAATCTTCCTAAAGAAATATTAATGATTAAGGATAACCACGGGCGTACTCCAGTTTATTGGTTAGCTATGAATGGAGTAAAGGAAATTATTAAACTTCCTAAAGAACTACTTAGTATTAAGAATGATGCTGGAGATACTCCTATTCATTGCTTAGCTGATAAGGGAGTAAAGGAAGTTCTTGATTTAGATAAAGAGCTACTTATAGCTAAAGATAAATATGGATATACTCCCATCCACTGGTTAGTTATTAATAGAGTAAAGATTCCAGAAGAATTGAAAGATTTGATTTAAACCGAAACTAGAGCTTTTACTAACTCTAGTCCGTACAAGATGACAACTTGTATGCTGATGAAGGTAAGTAAAATAAATCAAAAACAAAACACAGGAGTTGTGTATGCCTAAAGAAATTAAATTTAAGCAAATCGTTGAAATCTCGTGCGAGGAAACAGATACCTTTAAGAAGGTAATTCAAGTAGTCAGGTGGGGAACTGGTGCGCTTACGCTTGAAAAGCGTTCTTATTTTAAGAAAGACGATGAATGGTTTTGCGGAAAAGCATCAGGATTTACACGCAAGGATTTCATCAAGTGCTTAAAGCACAAGGAAGAAATTAAAGAAGCTATGCAGGAGAAATAGTGGTAGGATGTACTGGTTTGTATGAAGTGAAAAAGTGACAGGTTATCTATATAGATTACAAATAAAAAAAATGCATAAGAAGCATATTATGAAAAATAAATATAGATTGATGGATTGATTACAGAAACAATAACTAAGTACATGGAAAATTCGTATTTATTTATTGTTTAGGTTGGATTAAAAAATCTTAAACTTCTACTTGAGAGAAAAATGCTAAAAGATGACATAGCAAAATTCTTTAGCGGTGATGCTGATAATCAGTATAGTCGCTTGTATGAAACTTATACAAATGATAAATTCATAGACTTTCCAAAATTTAAGTCTGACAATATTATATGTTTGGGTTATCCAAACAGCAAGTATCTTAAAGTTAATTTTGAAAAGTTTAAAAAATTAGTATATGATTGGAAACATCATATTTGTTCTTACGAAGAAATGCAAAATAGAATTAGAAATTTTTTAGGTGAGTGCCATGCAGATGACGATTGCGGAAGTGAGTATCTTATCTATAAAAAAATTCTAACATCACGTAGAGTAAGTGTTCCTTTTGCACAAGTAGAATATCCTGCAACTGCCCGCTATATGCCTTATGGATATTTTGTATTCTTTTCAAAGAAAGAAAACAGATATATAATTTCGGATGAGGAAAAGAATGGAGTAAACCTTGATTTTTTAAAGGTAAAAACAAACAGGGACTTTAAGGCAGAGCTAATAGTTTCTGTTAATTGGAAAAAATTGGATTCTCATTTCTTTGCGAATAGAGAAGCAAAGTTGATTGAAAAGTCTATGAATAAGATTTATGAAAAAGACGCGCTTGTCTATATTGTTAAATCTTCAATAGACAATGAAGATTTACTTTGCTTATTTGAACAGAATGGAATCTGTGCTAAAGTAATAGAGCCTGTAGTAGTTCATTCGCTTAAAGAAGTAAAGGAGATGATGACAGATATAAATTCTTGTAGGTACAAAGGTGTGGCGATAGGAAAAAATTTGTTTGTAAAAAACAGAATAACATCTTACTATAATCAAGTGGAGATACAATGATATTGAGACTCCTTACAGACGAAGGTCTTAAATCAGACGACGGATTATCGAAGTTAGAAAAATATTATACAATACAAGGTTCAAAAAGAGTACCCGTAGATGAACTTAGAGATGAACTGTATAATATTCGTAAAGAGCTAGAGCCCATGACAGAATTTGAGTTTGTTGGAGGTTTACGTAGAAAAAATAAGTATGTAGAGAGTATAGTCGTACTTTGTGCAGGAAATAAAACTTTGGCTAAAAGGATATTTGAAGTATGTAAGTGTACTGATTTTGACAAAGTAAATAATAGATGCTCAAAGTTAGTTTCAATTAATAATAAAATTATTGAAGAAAAGTTTTTGGTAGTAAGTAAAGATTTTTACGGAACAGCTTTAGTTAAATTCACTGGAAGTAGCTATTTTAATAAAGCTGTTGAAGAAAGAGCAAAGGCTGTTGGGATTGACGCTTGGAACATTAAATCAAAAACAGAAGAAGAGTTTTTTATAAAAATTCATGCTCCTTATGTTTCACCATCTTGTAGAGAGTGCTATTTTGACATTTCTTTTCCTGTGGAAAAAACATTAATTAGTAGTAATGAGTTTGATTTAAGCAAATTCGTTATGAGTAAAGATTTGAACATGAGGGGCATTGAACTTGACTGTTTTACTCATTTTGACAATTCAATGAATAGCTTTGACTTTGTTATAGGTTCTTTTATGTTTAAGAAACAGATAGCAAAGGCTTTTTATAAAGCTATATCTAAAATCAAAGTTCCGATAATTGTTAAAGACTTTGGATTTGACCTAGCAACACCATATAGGTCATTGTGTAATGAAGTTGACTGGGATAAAGAATTTAGGGCTATGCTTTCTTGTGGGATTGTGCTGGCTTTAAACAGCAGTGGAAATAATTTACATCCATTATTGCTAAATAAGTATAAAAATTTAGGGGGTAGATTCGTAATTCTTGGAGAAACAAATGAAGATGTACTAAGATTGGCAAGAAAAGCACTTTTAACGAAATCATCTGTACTAGATGAGTTTAGATTTCATTCAATACTGAAGAGGATTTATGAACGATAGCTTAATGCTTGATATAAAGAATATTTTATACAAATCAAATCTTGAAGATGCCACTAGACTATCTTTAGCAAGAAATATGGTGCTGTATGTACTTATGTACCAAAGTTCCTCTCCTATTGAGGGTCAAGAAAAGAAGAGGAAAGATACTATCATAAGGGAGCTTGTAAAAAGTAATGAAGAAACTTCGAAGAAGGTTGATGACTGGATTTATAAGGCAATGTATGGCAGGTATTATCTTTCTTACCTTCGCAGGGGTCTAATTTCATTTTTGAAAAATGGTGACCTGGGGAGCTCCCTAGTTTTTAAATGTTCACAAGAAGATTTATTGTTTTGCCTAGACATATTAAAGGAATCAAATATGATTGATGAAATATATTCTTGGGTAAAAACTTTAAAAGATCCTTCTCCCATTTTCTTTTCGGATAGGCAACTTGAAGATTTGATGAAAAAAATAACTTATACTATAAGAGTTGCAAAATTAAAGATGTCTTTCCTGATAAAGTATGCAGGAATGGAGGAATCTTTTTTGGAAACAGAATTAAAGATGTGGGCGTATAGAACCTTCTTTATAAAAGAAGGAACAACAGATATTTGTTATCTTGTAAATTATACAAGGCAAAGTGTTAGTAATCACGCCTCAAATATATTGTATGCTAATACAGCAAAGAAAAGAAACGGTGGATTGGCCAGAAGTAAGGACGGAGGAACTAATACAAATTCTGAATATGAAATGATTACTACGCCACTTACAGACGACTTGCTGGATGTGCTGAAATCGCACACGTCGGAATCTTTCAAAGATGACTCTTTGAAGAAATATATAAATAGTTCTGACTTAAGTAATGAAGTAAAAGTTCGTATGTTTTCTTTTTTTGACGTTATGGTAGGAAAGAAAAATAAAAAGTTTGAACAGTGGGTAAATGATTCTTATGGATTTCCTGATGATGACTTGAAGTTAAGAGAATACGCTTTGCAGTATTTTAACTTAATAGACTATCTTCCTATCTTGAAAAATGCCTATGAAATAGTAAATGATTGTTCCGTGGTTAAAGACCATGAATTAAATCAAGCAAAGGTATTCTTAGAGAAAGATGACTTTGAGAAAGCTAAAAAGATGAAAATTTACTCAAAGGAATTTATAGAATTTTTGAAAAGGAAGGGATTTGAAGAAAGTAAAATACTTTTAATCCCGATGATGCAGATGGATATGCTAATTAAGGAATACTATAAAAAGGAAACTAAGTAAATGATATTAAAATTGATTCTGTTTGTGCTGGTATCTCTAGCGTATTGCGAAAACGATAGTATAAGTCAAGATGTTTCTTATTACAATGGGAGGCTCATAGTAGATGAAATAAAAGATACAATGATAATTACTCCAAATAATTTATTTGGTACTTATGACACGACTTATAGCTACAGGTACAGCCGTATAGAATATGATAGCATAACGGGGGAAGAATACGATAGGGTTTATTTTTATCCTGATGGAGAACAGAAATCAGAAAAAACAAAGAATAGTTATTGCGAGTATGATAAATATGGTGGCGTAAATTATTGTGCAGATTATTTTGATAATGGGACAGTAAAGTATCAAAATACGAAAACTTATGAGAAGTGGTATTATGAAAGCGGAAGACTTAAAAAATATATTGTATATCAACCAAAAAGGTTATATGACGAAGAAATGTGGTATTATTTACGATATGGTAATGGCCCTAGGTTAAAAGATAGAGTTAGTATAAAATGGTATTTTGAGAATGGAAATGAAAAAGCAAGCATTGATTTAAAGTTATTTAAGAAATCTAGGGATTTTTTCTGGAAAGGAAAAACTAAAGTATACTATACGAATATAAGCGGAAGAAAATTCAAATGGGGATTCAAGATGGATGTTAAATTTAAAAAATCCCCAAATTCAAAAGTAGAACATGATAGCTATCATAGCTATTACTATGAAACATTGATTGAAAAAGAAATAGACGATAGTTTTGCAACTGGGTATGATTTTGCAGAGAATAGTGATAGTTATCACTATGAAGAATAGTTTACTTTTTCATTTTAGTTGAAATGTATTTCATAACGTCATTTCTCATATTTGGAAATTCATTAGCCACTATGTTTAATATAAAGTTTTCAACAACACTAGTCATGGAACCTTTGCGGCCAAAAACATTTTTTCTTTTGCAGGCTAACTCAAAGGCTTTTTTGAATTGTAGTGGTATGGCCACGCTAACTACTTTTTCAGACCAAGGAGACAGCTGAAGATTTCCTCTACTTACTTTTAGTTCGTACTCACAGGCGCACTTCGCTAAGTCCAGGAGCACGGGAACGGCAATCTGCGGATTCAAACAATTTAAGTTGCAGTAGTTTACGGCAATATCATGAGTCAATCCTGTTTTGCTAGGATTTGCAAAATGTTCAGCGAGTCGATGTAGGGTTTGATGGCAACCAGCGCATAGATATCTTAGATTGTTGGGCGAATCGTCACCTCCGAATGCCTGTGGTATCCTGTGATGCACGTTTCTTAGGCTATCATCATAGCTTTTTTTGCAAATAGCGCAACAAAACATAAAAAACCTCATTATTTACTTGACTTTTTATTTAAAAGTATGTATATTTAATATGTAAAAACAACTAAAAACCAAAGGAAAACAAATGAAAATATTCTACATATTGGCAGCTTTGCTGCTCTATTGCTCCGCACTAGCCCTAGTCCTGGGCGCATTGGTAGGAATTCTCGCTCTCTTTTTCTATCTTGTGACTCACGATTTTATAGGTCTTGGACTATTGCTGTTGCTCGGTGTCATTATCGCTTTGTCCCTGTTTTATATCAAAAACGATAATAAATCAAAGAAATAATTTAAGTCAGGAGGACTTAAAAAATGAATAGCATTTTTTTACGTGACTTGCTTGGAGTACTAAATACAGGTTGGGGTGGATTTCGCGAAGTGGCCGTTAATGATTTTTCAGAATCTGACTCTACCTTTGTTCCTCGCGTTTGTAAGGTATCCGGCTCCGACGATGATAAAGTTCTAATCAATTTTTATAAGAACCAATTGAATACTGTAGTTGTTGGTGTGTTTCCGTATGACTCCAATGATGGGTTATATGGAATTGGAATTATAGTAAAATGATTACTTAGAGAAATTAATGTTGGACATCGCATACTAGTTAGATGCATAAAGCACAGAATAAATTTAACACAGAGAAAACAATGATTAAAAGTAAAAGGATAATTATTATGCACAAGAAAACAGTTATTACTGTAAGTGTACTCATTTTTCTAGGTTATAATCTGATATTAGGGTTTTACGAAGTACCGACTGCTAAGTATGATGGCGTAGTAAGTCAATTGAATGAAGCTAATAGCGAGATAAACCGTTTGAAAATGATAATTGATTCACTTAGGCATCCTATCTCTAACGTAGTTTCCGCCACCGAAAAACGTTCTGAAGGATTAAAGTCTAGTCCGCTTAGTGAGGAGAACAGCGCAAGTGAACAACATGATGATGGGATAGTGAAGGAAGAGGCTGCACTAGTAAAGGCTGCTGAAAATTATGCAGCATCTCCCAAATATTATGCAGCATCTCCCAAATATCAGAAGCTCAAGACACGGATAATAAAATATTTAAACGGTGGAGGAAACAATCATCCTGAATTCGCTTACTTTGTCTCTCCAGATGAAGCAGGCAAGGCACAGCAGGGAACTTCAGCAATTACTAAAGATGAGTTGCTTAATCTCATGAATAACGCAAGGGTTGCACCAAATAAATCCATGGATTATGCCCACTATGAAGGTCTAGTGGAAACTTTCCAGGATACCTATTCTGGAAAAAGATTCGGTGATTACTATGTAACTACTCCAAATAAAAATGGAAGTTACACAGTTACTATTAAGCCTGGCATTTATTAATCAATGAGGAATATTTATGAGTAATCCGATACAAACTAAAAAGTATGAGGTAGTTAATAATTTTATGATTTTCAGTGCGCTGTAATAAAAAAGGGTAGTTACCAAATCGGTAACTACCCTTTTATTTTATACTTACTTATTTATCTAAAGTTATTAAACTTCTTTTCCATCTTCTTCGCTGCTCTTAACTTCTTCATCTGTAACTAATCTTACGAGTTCATCAAAGAAAATGTTCTTATTGATTTGAATATCCATAACGGATTCTACTTCCGGAATATCCTTTATGGCACATAAAGGAGAAATATCAAGTTTGATTTTCTTTGATAGCCATTCATTCTTCTCTTTTTCATTCTTATTAACTTTGGAAATAAATTCAGAAAATCCCTTTTCCTTTTCCCACTCTTTAATTTTGTGTTCTGACTCAATAAGATTTTTAGGGTCGATATCATAAGATGATTTATTTGCGTCTTTGAAAACTACTTCGCCTTTTCCATCTTTCATAGCAAACTGCTTGCAAAACTCAAATTTTTCTCCATTGTACTTTTGGCGCATCTGTTCGTCGATCTTAAAGATTTCTTCCATCTTATCACCGATGATTCGCTTTACTTTGGATTTGAGCGTGTAGCACACTTCTCTAAAAGAAACATTAGGTTCCTTAAAAATACACTTGTTTATAATATTTGTAATTTCAAGAAATTCTCTTCTAGTTCTAATTTTAATCATAATTTTCCTTTCTTTTTTATTTGTTTTATGTTTATGGTTTTTACACCAACCAAGTTTATTTTTACAGTTTTATTTTTGATATTTTGAAGCGTAGCTTGCAATTTCTTGCATATCACTACTAGTTAATGATAACTCATTTCTCAACTGCATAATTGCTTTTTTAGTGCTTGAGCATCTGTCTAATTTATCATAGTATGTTTTAAATAAAACTTTCGAACCTTCAGAGAATTTACTTGCTCCTTGTTTCTTCATCAGCTTTACTAAATCATATCCAGTTAAATCACTAAATATAGTATTGAATGCCTTAGCCATACTCTTATCTTTAGAAACAAAGTCTAGAGTGCCCAGAATTAATTGTGCATTATCAAAATCATTAGCCTTATAGTTAGTTTTCGGTTTATTTGACTTAGTAGACTTTCTTTCATTGTCCTTAGAGTGCTTTTTTGGTACTCTGTCTTCTTTATCTTCATCAGTAGGTTTCTTTGGAAGTTTGTCTTCTTCGTATTCGCTTAAATCTCTATTCTTACTGTTGGAAATGATTCTAATTATATTTATTTTCTTTCCAAATCTCTTTTGTGACTCTTCATTCAAGTCTTTTAAATTTCCAATAGGAGATTCGGCATTAATATCAGAAAGAATCTTTGCCAGTAATGCAGGTGTAATAAGTCTTTCTAGGCTCTTTGGAATTTTTAAGAAACCAAATTCAGACATATCAACATCTGTTGTAAGAAATAGTCCTTTTTCCATTCTAGTCCAGTCAAATTCAATATATCCATTGCTTCTTTTTGCAGTAGCTTGATAATATTTTTTGATTGTAGCTATGGCATTAGGATTCTTCTTTATCCCTAATAATCTATTTAATGACTTATCATTGATAATGTCTTCTTCGAGATTACTTTCATAGTCGTTTTTCTTTAAAATCCTGTTTAAAGATTTTAAATCTTCAACAGACTTAATCATCTTGATGTACTTTATTCCTTTAGACTTAAATCTAAACTTTGTAAGGAAATTACTTGTACTATTTTTTAAAGTCATTAGGTATATATCGTCGTCTCTGTCTAGCAACCACAAGTGAATATTTTTAGGATCGGCAGTTTGTTCTTCGAGAACTTCAAGTGGATTAAATCCCAATTTTTCTGAAAGCTCTTGAATTTTATCTTCTTTTCTTTGTTGATTTAAGTTGCTGATGTATTTCTGTCTTTTTAGCTCTTTTTCTTCCTCTACATCATTCTTCATATCTTCAATTTCTTTTTCTGTTTTTCCTATATACTCTACTTTTGTTAGACGAATGCGACTATCATCATTATTTACCAACTTTTCCATCTTTAAGTCGTCGGAAAGGTCTGGAGTAAATACCATCTTCGATCCTTCTAGCTGTTCATCACTACCGATGGTAGAAATATTTTTATCTTGATAGCTCGAATATTTTTCTCCATATTTTTTTGATTCTTTAATCTCATCGTCTTTAATCATATTGTGCATAGTTTCAAATGGAGCTACACTACTCTTAGTAGTGAATGTTTCCATATTTTCAATGCTCATACGAACGGGAGTAAAGTCGTAATTATTACCTTCATTGAAGTTTGAAATAAGCTTTCTATTGAGATATTCTTTTGAAATCAATCTCATATACTTACAAATTTCCATCGTACCCTCGCAGAGAATAATGTCAACATTGACATTTCTCTTCTGCCCAGAACGGAAGGCACGAGCGTATGATTGGTCATTATCCCCTGGATTCCAGTGAATGTCAAGACGAATAATTCTACTTGCCTGCTGAAGATTTATTCCTTCTTTTAGAGATTTATCAACGGCAATTATAATCCAGCAATTAGGTTCTTGCTGGAATTTCATAAGTTCTTTTTGTCTTGATGCATTATACCAAACTGCGTGACTTCTAAATTTTCCGTCTATGTTTTCATAGGTTGATTTAGCAATATCATTTCTTTGACAAAAGATAATTACTTTTCCATTCTTTGCATTTCCATCTTTATCAAAACCAGCCGAGAAATGATGCTCTAATATAGAGTTTACTTCACTAATTTTTGGCCCTATAATATCTTTGTCTGTTATAGTTTTACTAATTTCTTGTAGTTTTGCCAAGTCGCTATCAGAAATAGAAACAGAACTATCAAAGTCAGATTCTTCTTTTGAAGTTCCTTCGTCATTAACATCGTTTAATGTATTTGTTACAAACGACTGTCTAACTTCTTGGATGGACTTGCCCTCCTTTAGAGCCTTTAATGCTTGAATGATTGCATCAGAGCCAGGAGCAGCTAAGAATGTAGTAAAACGAGAAAGTTTTGCAAGAACAGATTCATAATCAGTGTCTCCTACATCTTCGTTATCATTTTTAATTTTTTCCATAGCGGCTTGAATTTTCGGGTCTTCACTCAATTCAATCTTTAGGTTTTCCATAATCATGTTGTAGATTTCTTTTTGTACATCAGTAAGTTCTACATAATGAATTTTTTCTGTTAAAGATGGCATACGCCATCTCCACATGGAACGCCTAATGGAAACGCCGCCTCTCTGCTCAATCAGTGCTCTGATTCTCTTTTGAGAATCTTCTTGCCATCTACCAGTAAATTTACCTGTATTATCATCTATAATTCCATAATTCTTTATAAAATCTTCTTGTCTTCCTAAAATAGTCGGGTCAAGGAATCTTAATTGACCAAACAAATCAGAAATTGAATTAGGAATAATAGTTCCTGACGTTATTCTCTTTATTTTAGCTTTTCCTAAAACTGCGGTTGCTTTTGCCGCATTACTACTTATGTTTTTGATATAATGAGATTCGTCAAGATACACCATATCAAATTTTAATTTATTCATTAAGAAGTTAGCTCTGCTAAATACTTCTGTAAACACAAGTTCTTCCGGCCCTGTTTTTGTCTTTTGCTTTGTTCCGATAGGAATAATTTTTGCATCAAGAGCAACAAAAGAATAGTCAGTCATATAGATAGTGTTCGGAGGCATCTTATCCACGATATCAACTAATGCTTGTGGATTTAATCCTCTATCTGTTATTCTGTTCCAGGTTTCCGTGTTTATTGGAAACACATTCATCTTTTTGTCACACCATTTTTCAAAAATTTCTTTTCTATTTTGTGCAAGTGTCTTTCCAGGACACACTATTAGAGGACGCTTTACTTTTCCTTTTGTCATCTGATTACAAATATCTGCAACCATCATACAGGTTTTTCCGCCACCCATATCAACATCCAGCAAGCAATTATCTTGTTCATCCGCCATAGATACAGCTATTGCTTGCTGTGGGAATAAAGACATTTTATTTGTGAATCCCTTAATGTTTTTTGGAAGAAATGGGGTATCACCATTAGTATCTTGTGCAACTTCTTTATTATGCTTTTCTTTTTCCTCAACTGATTTTCTTAATTCTGGAATGTTAAATCCACCCTTCTCTGGATTATCAATATCTAAAATGCAGTAGCCATTAGAGTCAAGTGTCCCCCAAAGTTTTTGGTTTGCTCCACAGTATTTATCAAGATAAATTCTATAACCACTCATTATTTCTTCATAGTATCCAGACATTTTTAAAACATATACTGGAATTTGATATTCTTCAACTTTGGCTATATCTTCTTTTCCTGCATACTTTTTAGCATTTTTAGCTATTTCAAAAATCTTATTTTTATAAGATTCATAAAATGGCTCTTTCACTATAGGGTGGTCTTCCTTAACAAATATAGAAGTTTTGAAGTTTATCGGTGCTTTACTTGCTAAGTACAGAGCATCATAATCTGAAAGTTTTTGGCATTTTTGAATAGATATTTGACTTCTTCTTCCATCACTAGTGTAGTAGAAAATAAAATCTTTATCAAAATCAGTATAAATAATTTTGTTAAAGAAATTTTCAAATCCACTTTTTTCAGGCGGAACTCTTTTTATATAGTAATTAATTCCTTCAATTTCAACTGGAATAACTTTATCATTATCAGCTATCTCTTGCGGAGTAGCTATTCTGTAACAATAGGTCTGATAATCATTTGGATTTAATTCGCCTTTTACATTAGGAAATGTTCCAGTAAAGTTTTGTGGATAATTTCCACGACTATCAAACATAACACCTTTAGGCGGTTTTTTGTATGACGGAATTACGTCTGGAATTATTTCAATTCCGATAGCTTCTTTAGCTTTAGCTTTGATTGCTGGACGATTATCAACAAATCCAATTTTTATTACTCTGGAATCTGGGAATTTCAGTATATGCTCTTTTGTTTGCTTTGCTTCTTCAGAAGGAACACTATTTATGCTCATAGTTAAGTAAGGAAGAGTAACTATACCTTCATTTTTAAGAGCAATAAACAAAACTTTTTTAACGAAATCGCCATCAATGTAAGCACTTCCATTTACAAGTTTTACAAAAGACCTTCTTGTAAATGTTTGAAAAGCATCGACATTTATAACTGCCGTTGCTCTTTTTCCACTTTGGTCATCAAGTACAGTATCTTCTGGAGAGTCAAACCAGATGTTTATGGATAGTATACTATTGTTTCCATTAACATCCGTTATTTTGTAGTTTCTTACGGCCCAACCCGTGTCTGTTTTTTTAGTATCAACAGGATTTCCAAAAGATGTATCAAAAATTTGATACATATCGGAAAGTTTTTTACCTTCAAGGTTTTCAATTTCTACTCTAAACTTATATAATGACTCTTTTACAAAGTAAAATGTCGAATTTCTTTTTAAATCTTGATAGCCCTCAAAAGAGTTTTTAATAACTTCTTTAATTTGACTTACTTCTTTTACTTTTTTGATAAAGCCATCACGTACAAACTTGCGTAGTAGAGATACTATTTTATTTTTGCAATCAAGTACTGACTTTGTATAAGTAGTTTGGATAAGCTCTTCCTGTTCACTAGGAGTTCTCTCTTCAAAAGATTTTTCTTTTCTAGCTAACTTGTAGGACAATACTTCAAACATTTTCGTCTTTCCTTTCTTTAAGTGTGTTCCATATACCTGGGTTTTTGATTATATCTTTCCATTCCGGAAGAGGTGCTAACTTGGGATAATCTTTTATAGCTTCCAGTAAATCTTTACAAACTTCATTTCTTTTTGAGCCACTCAACGTTAGAAGATATTCAGAAGTAAATGTTGTTAGATATTCTTTCATATCTTTTTCATTATTTACTATTACTTTTATATCTGTAGTGAAATCATTCATTTTTAGTTTCCTTCTTTCTTATCTAAATCTAAAAGTTTTTCATTTTGAATAACAATAACTGCTTTATTTTTGAAGTGTTTTCTTTCTTCAAGTGGAAGTTGCCAATATTTATTTGAGTATTCTTGATTTGGACGGATTATGGTAATGGCTTTTCCAATCTCCTCAATGCTATACATTCCCCAAGCAAGTTTTCCTATATCGTTAGTGAAGTCAAGTTTTTTTATAGGCTCAAGAATAAAGCATCCTTGAGTTTGATCTGGCTTTATATTCTTTTTTATTTTAACTACCCAAAATTCTTCTGAACTTGGGTATTCTCCATGATAGTCTTTATCAATCAGTCCAAATTTCCCTAAAGTTCTACTTATGACTTTATTGAAGCTGTCCATGTCTGCATTATTATGAAATTTTGCAACTGTGTACATTCCAACAACTGTATTTAACATATATTTATCCTTTTTATATTTGTTTTATTTATGAGTTTGTTAATGTTATTGAGTATAAAGAAATATCTGAAGTCGTGTTTTCTTCTGAAGAAGAAATTTGTGAAAGCCACAATAGAATAGAACAAGAAGTACCACTTTTTACTGATGTAAATATGCTTCCTAAGTCAACTGTATAACTATCTCCTGTAAATGTGTTTCCATATACCTTGTTGCTTTCTGGAATCATTTTTGTTCCGTCAACATATACATAAATTCCTAGTATTGTATCACTAGATAATTTAAGTTTTAATTTAGCCTTTGTTATAGTAAATAAAGGGCTTGTAAATGGAACATAAATTTTTGCAGATGTTAAACCAGCACTTATGATTCCACTTAAATACTTTACATATTTATCTGAATCAGTTACTAACTCCACAGTTCCTAATCCATCGTAGATTATTGACGAAGGAGAAAGTTGTACTCCATCAATTATTTTTTCTGATTTTGATATTGAACTCTTTTGAACATTTACTATTGTGCAAGAATCGCTTATTGTTGCAGTTGCAAGAATAATATATTTATAGTCAGTAGGAAGGATTAGAGAAACAGAAAAAGTAACATCGTCGCCATATCTAACAGCAAAGCAATAATACTTATTGTGGGCTAGACTGCTCCAATCAAAATAATCTGTTCCATCTAAAGAAACTATCATTCCATCAGAAAATTTTAATAATCCTGAAGACACAACTAAGTTGTTTTCATTAACGTATACTTCTGCACCGCTAATAACTCCAGAACTTCCATACGCTAACTGCGCTAGATTTAAATTTTCTGCGGTTAAGTATGTTCCAGTTTTAAATATAGTTTTCATACTTTGTATTTATCCTCTGTATTCGTACTTCCATCAAGTCGCATTAGTATAAATCCTGATGCTCTTCCACTAATAACTATTTGCATATAATCTGGAGAATTTGATGCAAAATTTATTAGGAATAGTCCTTCACTTACTGGAATCATATTATATTCATTATATCCAGTATTATTTGTTGTGCAAAGCCTAACAGAGTATAAAGATTCATTAGTCTCATCATTTCCACCGATGAGAACTAGTGCGTACATTGTTTCACTACTTGTTACTTGAAATATTCTACTTCTATAACAGTCAGAGTAATTTCTACAGTCAATTATTGAACTAGGTATTATTGGAAAATTTATTCCGTATGGAGTAATTTTCCAATTAACACTTTTAGTGTCAAGGTGTGAGACATTTCTAAAGTCTTCTACAACTATGAGTTTATATGTAGATAAATTTTGACTTATTCTGTTTATATATAAACTAGTTAGTATAGACTTTCCTATTTCTCTGTTTATATCAACGTCAATAGGGTCTTTTATTGTTGTAGATATTGGTCTGATATCTTTTATAGAATCAATTTTATTTCCATCCCAAATGACACTAGCTATTTTTAATCTAGTGTCTAATGCTCTTTTTGCACAAGCATATATTGTACATTTAGCGCCACTATTTAAATCATTTGTTGATGCTTGAATCGAAGTCACTTTTGTAAAGATGTTTGAAGTCTTTTTATTTATGGATAAGTAGTCAGTTTCTTCACTGTACTCTTCTAAAGTAAAAGAAACTTCTTCAGAAATACTTTCCGTTCCATTGTAACCATTTACTATAAACGTAGCAGTACTATCATTTTGTATAATTGCATCTTCGATGGCGATTTCAACATATACCGGAATTTCAAATTCTTGATTATATGTTTTTATTTCTGTGAATGTAGCTACTTGGCTGCTGTATCCTAGTATTTCAGGTTCCTTGTGTAAGTAACCGTCAGAAGCCAAAACAACTTCAAAATTTCTTTTTATAGTGCCACAATTTGCAAATGAAATAGAATAGTCATTTATAGAAGTTTGTAAACCTTGCGTTATGCAAATATCATTTGAGTTAGCTTCTTTGAAGGTTAGTTCTTCCAAGAAGGTATCCGGGCTAGGGGGCATTAAAGTCTCTGTTATTATTAGATTGTACTTAAGTTTATCACCTTCATTTACTTTAGTGTCTTTTATGTACAACTTGTTGTCACCACTAATCAGCTCAACTTCAATATCATTTCCATCGCTATCAATGGCATAGCCTAGAGCATTGGGATACGCAGTTAGTTTTACTATTTTGTTTCCATTTTCATCTTCTTCGACTACACCATTGTCTTCATAAGAAGTTCCAGATACTCCGGCGACATCTATATCTTTTGAAACTATAATTCCTCTTGAGACTAATTGTGAGTACAAAGTCATATTAGAAGAGGATAAGTCATTTAATCCTATCGAGTGAGGTACACTTGAGTCTCCCGTCCCTACTTCTTTTCTATGCGCTATGTCAGTAGGAGAAAACCAAGGTCTATTGAAGTCATAGCTAGAGTTTGTTAGATCAACAATAGGGTCGTTATCTTCTTGATATTTTAAAACACAAATGCAAATAGAGTTACGTCTAACTTCATCAGACAGATTATAGTAGTCAGAAGCATTTACTAATAAAATGCTTTCACTTTCTGTTTTTCTTTCAAACCATACCGAAGCAACATTTCCATTGTTTGTTATTCTTTTTTCCGAAGAACCAATCATTTCATAAAGGTATATTATGGCCAAGTCACTTGAAAAAGACGGTATCTCTTTTGTGAACTCACTTAGACTTGCAATATCTCCGTTTTTTGTAACTATTTTTCCTTCTGTTACTGATAGTGTTCCATTAGAATAAACTGGATATAAAGTAGAGTCAGAACTAGACGTTGAAACAGAAGAAACTATGCCATAATTATCACCCATTATAAGTTTAATCATTTCTCTATGTTCATCTATCACTAGCTCAAATTCTTTTTGAATATCGTCAAATCCAATAAGAGTTTTGAAAGTAAGACCTTTTTTCATAGTACACTCCTATCAGATAAAGTTGATACAATTTCTAGCATACCTTTACTTTTTAACATTTTTATTTTCTCTTATTCATAATAAAAATTTGAATATACTTTTTTGATTTCAAATGCAAAATACAGCTAATGACGTTATATTTTTATTGAACTCTATTGTAATATAAGAACAATTTGATAATGTAGCCATTAGATAGTTTGCATATTTTTTATTATTTTTTTCTGATGATGGAATTATTTGAGTTTTGTTACCGTTAGAATCATAACTATTTATTTTTATTCCATAATTAAAATATATTCCTTCTTCGCCGTTGTGCGAAGTTTCATAGTTTATATATCTTTTTGAATCAACATAAATTATTAGATTATTAGATGTAGGAACTATTGTTGTAGATAGATATTTTCCATTTTTATTTAAAGAGATATCGGGTTCTATCTCGAATTTCCAATCAACTGACTTATCCAAATGAGAAGGACTTGAAAGATTATCACTAAATATGCAATTCATACAAACTCCATTAGTTGTTCGGCACAAGAAGATGCTTTATGTAGTTTTTCAATGTTTGCGCTTTGCATAATGCAGCTGGACACATTTCTTAAATCATATATTTCTTTTACTTTTCTATCTACATATTTTGCAGAAAATACACCGCATAAGTTTTCAACGTTTCCAACAGGATAGGAAAGCATTGTTATTTTACCAGTCGTACTAGCTTCTGTTATGTTATATTTTTCAATAGTATCAAACACATTATTAGTAATCATTGTGTTTAATCCTTTTTGGTCTCTATAGGAGCTTCCAAAAGACAGTTCTTCTGTTACAGAATTTCCGTCCGCGGTACCTATGATAGAAATATTAACGGTAAAGTCGTCATTAGTTTTTGGAGTTTTTGATTCACCTGTTCCTAATGTATATACACGATTTGATGAATTTTCCGTGTAGCTTAATTTAAAGTAGTTGTTGTCGCTGTCTTTAGAATAAATGTTGCTATCTAGTTTTCCTAAATTCCATCTAAAGTAAAGATAAGAAATTACGGCATTTGACGATGAACTTCCACTTATTTCTACACTCCATATTCCTGATAAAAGTTGCTTATCAAAATCTTCTGTATAGATATAAGCACTAACTATTCCATTCTTTTCTTCTGCAAAATTAACTGCATAAGATGGATCATACCCAGCAACATTTACTCTTGTTAAGGTTGTTCCATATATGCTTCTATGAAAAATCTTTATAGTTATGTTTGAGTCTACTGTAGTTTTATCAACTCTTCCTAATATTATTTTGAATATCACTCCACCATAGATGTATCCATCTTCTCTTTTTATTATATCTATTTTTCTTCCAATTCCACCTTCGATAGATTCATTAGCACCTATTTTTCCTGCATTATTTTTTTCAAAATAATCGTATATTGGCTTATCGTCGCATTTTTTTATGCTGATAGCTGCAACATCACTAGTTGCCGTCGAGTCGTTATTTAGTACTGATAAGGTATTTGGATTAGTCATACTTTCTAAAGAATTTACTTCTTTAGTTCCATCCCATTTTTTAAGAACATAGGTTTGGTATAAAGTATAGCTTTTTGAAGATGTGTACGAGATAAGATTAAATAGATTACTGGTACTTGGACAATCTATTTTTGACTTAGTTGGAGTATCCGTTATGGCTACTTCTATTCTACTTCTGCCAACTAAATCCCCAAAGGTATCAGAAGTAGTTTCAAGACTTATAGATGCTTCTGTCTGTGGAATTTTTACTATATCCCCATTTTTGTTTACATAAACATCGTAGTTTTTATCTAAATTTCCAATATCTGTGAAATCAACACTGTTTGCAACAGTAGTTAGAGAATGGCCTTCAGAAAGAACAGTAACATTATCTCGGACTCCACTTATGCTGACTCCTTCACTTTTGCTTGATATTGACGTGCTTAAAGTAGACTCATACATATATGATATTATAAAATCAACAACATCATGTTCTTCTGGAACTTTTAGAATAGAAGTTTTTTCAATCCATTTATAATATATGGGACTTCCATTTACATTTGTTATTGATATTATTGAAATAGGTATCTCCGGAAGAATGAAATATCTTACAAATTGTTTTCCGTTGTTGTTTACTATTCCTTCATTTCCTGTAATACTTCCATCATAGTCCGCTTTTACTTCATATCTGCTTATGCTATATGTTTTTATTTCTCCACAAACATTTTGAATCTGTTGTGGTTTACTTAAAACAATACCGCCTTCTAGTAACTGATTGTGTATGGTATTGTCACTATCGATATCGTTAAAACTTATTCCATGAGGATTGTTGTGCGTTATTAAGCCAGTTCCAATTTCATTCCTGTGCTTTATGTCAAAAGGGCTATACCAAGGTCTTAAAAAAGAAAATTTTTCTTTATTGCTATCAATCATTAAGGAACTTTCAAATGGCTTCATAACAGCCAGGCATATAGCATCTCCGTCAGGGCCATTTTTAGAGTCACATAACTCTAAAGAAATCATATTGTCAGTGCTGTCTTCTACTAAATTTTTATCCAATTCATTTTTAAATTCATCATAACCTTTACTTGAAGAAACAAGATTGTATCTTAATACGATTGAATATATTTTTCCAGAAGCATCTTTTAAGGATGAAAATTTTGTACTATCTATATAAATAATTAAATCATTCGATAGTGTAACTTTATTTCCACTAGGTAAAATACAAGATCCACTAGAAACTGTTATCCTTTCAAAAGAAATTAAAGATATTCTGTCCGATAGGGCTTCACTGCTTGTGGTGGATAACTTTATTCCTAAAATGGTATCAATGCCAACGACAACAATAGTGTTGTTTGAGTAGCTACTAGTTGCTTTTATTCCACTTATGCAGCTTAATGCTTCAGAAATACTATCTAGCGTAGCGGTCATGTCGGCTATTTCATTGTTATAGACATAGTTCCAACAATAAGATATATTGATTGTTGATGTAGTACCATTGTGGAGTACACTAACTATTTTTGAATTTTCTTCAATGGAGTAGGTATTGCCGGACGCACTGCTAGAAATAATTATTATATCTTTTCCTTTTATCTTATCCGTATATGAAGAATAGCTAGGAATTTCATTTATAAATATAGTTGTTTGAATGCTGCTCATTTCGCAATATAAAGGCGAACCTTTTAAATCTGGTTTAGTTTGGCTTACTATACCGAATGATAGTTTGTCACAACTTAATAGTTCAGAAAATTGGTTTTTTAAATGTTCTTTTTTAGGATGCGCCATCATATTTATAATCATAAAGCAATTCTTCCTTCACTAGTCTTACTGCTTCCTATTACTGCTAATAGTTCTTTGTAAGATTTGAATAATGGATTTAAATGTAAACAATTAACTTCACATCTTGACTTATTTTTCTCTCTAACAACAAATGCATAGGAGATGTAGTTTGCTATAGTTCCGTTATACGAAAATAAATCAAAAGTTACGTTTTCATGGGTTTTATACTTAATAGTAACTATTACATTATTTATAGATGTGGTTATTGTTGAATTATTATCTCCTATAAATATAAAGTTTCCATTAAAATCAGTAAATGATACTTGTGCCACGTCATTATCAGTTTTAAATCTAAAATTGAATAATTCCGTTATTGGAGATTCAATTAAAAACTGAATTATTCCATCGTCATCACAAGTAAATACTAGATTAGGAACTTTTAGTCTAGTAGTTCCCTTAAGCATTTTTGTAAGAAGTAAGTCACTAGGAGTTGTAACTAAATTCGGTATATATTCCATATCTTTTGGGAAATAGTTTAGTTTCGTATCTCCATTATATAGAGTATACCCTTTTACTATTTCTGATTCTTCACCAAAAGTAGAACCAAAACAAATATCTGGTATGCTAGGTCTAGATTTATATACAGGAAGTTTGTTACTAATGTATGCCGGGTATGCTCGAAGCTGTGAGTACAGATAATCTCCATCTAGCTTATCAAGAATAACAGTAGATTTATATCCATTCCATTTCATTGTACTGGTTGATTTTAGTACTTGGCTGGTTAGGTTTCCGCGAATATCGTCATTGAAAAATAATACATCATCTCCTTTTAAGATTATGTGGGAGCTCATTATATTTAACATTTTTGATTCTAAAGGAAATTCAGAAAAATTTTCATATTCTGTATCAGAGCTAAATCCCTCGCCTTTAAAATACATATATGAACCAACGTAGTGACATATAGTATATTTTTCATAATATTCAATAACTTCATCTATTGTTGTAGATGAAGTTATCTTATATGACTTGTCTTCTACTATTATGTTTGTTTCTCCAAAAAGAATTTTGCAACACTTTTCTTCTCTTGAGGTAAGAACTGGTACACTGTAAAGCTCTACAGTAGTTCCACTGTCTACTTCTTCTGCTATTTGTTCCGTCACTATATAGTTTTCATCAGAGTCAGAAATAAGATAAAATTTATTTCCTACTTTTAAGTAGGAATCTACTATGCAGTCTTTTATTTTTGTATCCAAATAAAATTCCGTATCACCTATTTTCATATCCGTTGTGGTGTGAGCTATATTTGCTTGCTTCATTACACATTCCTTTTCTCCTTCGCATAATGAGAATCTTGTTTTTCCCATCATATAAGGATCAATGCAGATGTATCTAGCAAAATAGTTTGGTCTTAGTGTTGAAAAACTAGGAATGTTGTTGCGGAAATCCATTTAGCTTATCCTCTTTATTTAAAAACCTATTGACTTGCTTATATCATATATAATTTTCTTTTTGCTAGAAGTAAGTTCCTTACACTTATCATAAACTAGTTTAGACATTTCATATCTAGATGAACCCTTTTCAGCTTTATATCCAAATACTTTTTCAAAAACTTTTTTCAAAATATGCTTATCTAATCCTCTCAAATAATCCATACTTAAAAGTTCTTGTTCTTTAGCTATTGTTCCTTCAACTAAATCCTTAACATCGTCTGCATTTGCCTCTGTATCTGTATCTGTATCTGCTTTTACTACACTTTTGTTTTCGTTTGTATCATCATTTTTTATAGATTTTTTAATTTCTTGTATGATGTGTTTTGATTTAGCTTTTTCTTCTTCCCGCATCTTCATAACTTTTTCCTTTAGCTCTTCAAAAGAAGAGCTATTAGTTATAGGAGCTGGAGATTGTATGTTTGGTTTTTCAATTTTTTTAGGTACTTCCTTATATGTAACTTTTAAAGGATCGTATGATGTTGCTCTTATTGGATTTATTGCAGGAATGGGTCTTGAATATACTTCTGGTATTATTTTAGTTTCTGGAGTCTCAAGTTTCCTTATGATAATTCCTCTTCCTTGATTTAGAATTTGGTATCTTTTTTCTGTTCTTGATGGAATGTACTTTCTATGAAATCCTTCAATGTTTGCTGCGTCAGCCATTTTTAATCTCCTATCTTTGTGTATGTATGTATTATATTTGTATTATTATTCTTTTTACAAAAATCGTGTCTTTATCTTTAGTAACTAGTCCGTGTCTGACAACTGCAAAAGGAATAGTATGATTCAATTCATTTTTATTATCTGTTTTAGTTGCCTCGGCATAAACTATTATTTCACCAGTAGCCATTTGTGCTTCATCTCTTTCAACTCTTAAGAATAAAGAAATGGCTAGAGGAAGATATTCAACATATTGGAATTTTCTATATCCATCAGAAGGAAGAGCAATATCTATTCCATAGGAAGAATCAACTCCAGTAATTGTTTGTTCAACAGATATTGATTCACTTAAAGAAGAAACAATATTATTTCCTAATTTACCCATAGTAGCTATTGTAAGAATTATGTAGTTAGAATTTGCCTCTGCGAAAGCTACACCACCATTTTTATTTATAGCTAAAGCTAAGTTAATAGTTGTGTTTTCTACGCTTGAGTCTTTTTCAAAATCTTCTCCACATATAAAACTTTTTGACCCTATGCTTATTCCATCACTGGATGTTAGATCATTATTATTTATTGTTATCTTATATGTAGCACATATTCCGTCGCAAATAATAGGAACAGAATCTATTGGATTTTTATTTGAGTATCCCCCCTTGCCTATAGCGTATCCAACTATTTTAAATCCAAAGTTTCCATTAAACATTCTAGTAATAAAACTAGACCCTTCTTTAGTTATTTGTGCAAATTGTCCATTTGGTTTTCCACTAAAGGAGGTGGCATCACTAATTGCTAAGCTATCATAACAGCCATAATCTGTATTTTCTGAATCATTAAATCTTGAAAATCCTCTTATATCTTCTAGGTAGTTAAAAGATTCAGCTTCTTCTAAGTATGTTCCAAAATTAGCTTTTGTTACTAGGCCATAGGCACTTGAGTTTAGTATCTTAAAATTATCGTATTTAAGATACTCGTTGGTTATGTTATTTGTAATTAAACCTGTGTAAGAAGTTCCACCAGGAAGACTTCCGCCTTCATAAGCATTAGAAGAGGAGTACGAGGAAGTAGGTACTAACAAGTTAGTTCCTCCGTAAGACAGACTACCTACTATAATGCTATCTAAATTAGATAAAATTCCGTTTGAAGTTTCATAAGTAACTCCATAGAATTTAGATTTCCAATCGCTTCCCATAATGAAAGCACTGTCTGAATTATTAAGTAACACACAAGAACAGAAAATTAGACTAGAGTTTAATCCACTAGTTTTAAATGTAGTTCCGTTGTTTCTTATAATTAAAGAGCAGAAAGAGACTCTAGCATTTTCACTAGATAAATCAAATCCAATCCCATCAACAAAATTATCCATAACAGAATTTGGTTCTGCTATGAAGTTTATATATCCATTATCAGTAAATTCTTTATTCAATATGAGTGATGGAAGATTATTACCATACCCAGAAACTTCAATGTTGATTTGTCTATCAATAGTTTCCATAGCATATATTTTTTCATACGCTTCAGAAATAGAGCATGGAGTATATATTCCCCCGTTATCTGTTGTTGATGCAGATAAATTAACAAGTATAGTAATAGACGTAGGTGCAACTGTTTTTAATTCATATCCCCCACAGTCTAGACTTACTTTTGAAGAGTCAGAACTTCTTAAGTTACCTACTATATCATAGTTAGATGTGTAAGGGTCTTCTAGGTAGCTTGTGCTAGGAATTAGTGATATTGCATCGCTATCTACTAGTTCAAAGTCAGAAAGAGTTAGCGGGGATTCAGAAGAAAAACAATTGATTCCAAATGTACTTCCTTCCGAGTCTATTGTAGTAGAAGAATTTTTAGATATTTTTAAATTACTTCCTACTATATAATTATACCTATATTTTATGCAACCATTTTCTTGTGTACTTGTAGTGCTTCCATTACATAAAGCGCACCCGTTTATTGTAAGATAAGAATTTGCATCTATGTTTCCATTAATTGACGATTCAATAATCCTTAACATGGAGTTATATGAATTTATGTTTCCCTTAACTAATGAATTTATGAATCTTATTTCATTTGCATTATTTTCTTCATCATCACCCTCTATGTTTCCATTTATTATTAAGCTATCAAACACAAATGAAAGTAAGCCGTCTCCACCTAATGTTATATCGGATTCTAATGTTGATGTTTTTAATTTTCCTAACTTTTTACCTACGAGTTGAATAGTGCAATATCCTCTAGCATACTCATTATTTATGTCTTTACTAAAGTCAAAAGTGCTTGAAGAAGAATTTGAGTTTTGTAAAATAAATTTCATTGAGCCATAACAAGGATAGCTACTTTTTATCCAAGAAGCCATCTGATTTAGACTAAATGGATTCGTTTTTTCTCCATCGGCGTTTTCAATATCAGATATTGATAAATCAACATAGTATGTTTTATCCAAAGAAGTTGTTTTTTGTCTACTTCCGGCGTCTACTCCACTAGTAACGTAAGTGAAATCTTTACTAGCTAATTTTGTAGAGGAAATATTGGTAGAAAACATACCATAAGTTCCGTAAATATCAACTGCTATATCAGTTTCGTTTATAGGAACTATTTTGAAATCGCTATTTCCAGAAAATACATTGCATATATCGTATGCCATTTCAATTTGTGTAGAATAGGTGCTTTTTAATTCTACTCCAAAATTTTTCTTTATGCCATTTATTGATATATAACTATCAGAAGTAAATACATAGCTACCTACTACTTCACTTGTTATAACTACTCTTTGTACGCCATACTTTGTATTTAAACTTCTAGTGTTTCCAAAAATATCGTTAGGACAAGAATCGTTTCCTACGCACAAACCTTTAGAATTTGGTTTTAGATTTAAAGAATACCAGTAGTTTCTGTTTCTATCAATTACAACTGTTTCGTTAATTTTTTTGCAACTAGTATATGTTGTTGCATTAGAGTTGTTTGATGGATTTATATTTCCAAAAAGATCATAGCTTGATTTAAGTGAGCAATTATTTCCAACAAAGTATGCAGTATCATTACTTGAAGAAATTCCTTCAAATACATTGTATTTTGATGTAATAAATACATTTCCCGTAACTTTTATGCTATACGATGCGTTTCTGCGAGAATCATTTATTGTAAATGTTGAATTATTTACATAAACATTTGAATTTAAAGAGCATTCCTCGACTCTAATCATTGGTGTAGATATTCCTTTTATTGTATTTTCGCAATTAGTTAGTTCTACATCGACATCGTATGAGTTTTGAATAAGCAATAAGCTTCCGGTACTCAAAGAGGAGTTACTTATGAACATACCAGAAATATAAACTTTAGGTCTATCGCATTGATTGCTTATAGAAATAGGAGTGTTGTTACCATAAGTGATGGGTGAGTATAAAGTTGAAATAGATATGCTTCCACCATTAAATGAAGCATTTTCTATATTTAGTGGATTTTTTCCTATAAAACTACCTTTAACTATAGTTAAATTTAGATTTCCACCATTTTCTATTAATGCTAGGGTGCTATTTATCTCATAATAGACTAGCATTGCTTCCCAGCTCATGGGAGAGCTTAAAGTTCCCTCGTCTATGGTACAACTAATAGAGGAATAGCTACTTTGGATTTTCAAATAATTATCCATAGATACATTAACGTTATTATCAAATACTTCTATGGTAGAATTTGAATATATAGAAGAAAGAACATTTTTTAAATTTTCAGCAGTTATACTATCGTCTGATTTACTTTGACTTCCATTTCCGATACCAGTAACTATAATGTTATTTCCATAAGCTACCATAGCTTTTGTTTTGTACGTAGCATTAGTTATAGACACATAGTTTGATGAAGATGAAAATTTATTTATAGTTGTAAGTTCACTATCGGCGCACGCTATAGCAGACGATAGACACGCAAAAGATTTTCCTGTGACACCATCTACAACAGCATTTCTTATTTTTATCTCTTTCATAGAGCTGGCACTAATGCCGATTGATAGATCAGAATCGTTTCCTTCAATAAAGTTTGTTGCAGTAAATCTAGGAATAGCGCTAGACGGACATTCTATGCTAGAGTTGCCTGAAGAACCGTCTGCTTTATTGTATATGAAAACTTTATTATCAACAGCAACAGAACTAGCTAGATTTGAATTGTTTATAGCTATAGCTAAATAGTATGCAGAATCATTTGCATTATCTCCTGTAGGTATTTTACCTGAAGTAGAACCGAATGTAAACGTAGTTCCGAGCATAGTTATATAATCACCACTAATAGCTTTTGAGTTAAAAGTAATAGTGGCATTAGCTTGATAGTTTGCATTTTTTAAAATTGTATTTTGAGTAAATACAATTTTATTTCTAAAAGTATATGCAAACATACCCCAGTTTTGAATTGTACTGTTTATAGCATCTGCGGTATAAGAAATTGATTCATATAAAGAGGCACCTACGTTTATATAGGTGGTGTCACTTTCGCTACCTTTTCCAAATTGGAACTTGTATGTTTCATCTTCAATGGCTAGGGAAAAGTAATCTCCACTTCCTATGTTAGAAGTCATACAGATGCCGCCAAAAACTCCATATTTTAGCGTAGAGAAAAATACTCCGCTGGAATCGTCTATGGATATGAAGTTTTTAGCTTTAGGACATATATTATTGTTACTGATAACACTACCGCTAGATTTTACTTCTTCCGTTTTTCCTATTTCAACATCAGTTTCCTCCGACTTCGAATCTTTAAACGTAAATGTTTTTTCCGTTTTTGAATTGTCCATTACTGTTAAAGTTTCTCCACTGGCAACTCCGTTTAAAGTTATTTTGTTTGTAACACTAGTATTAGTTAAATCAATATACATAAAATTATTCCTAAAATGATTTATTTACTCAATTATGGTGAAGACACCAGAGCTGCCTATATCTCGGCGGAATACGGCAAACAAAGGTTTGAACACATACTGGTATGTACTATCTTGTGCCCCAAGTACAGGGGTATTGAATATCCATACATACTTCCCACTATTTATATTACCACTCTTAGAAAATGGGTAAAATGTGGCTGACGCATTTTTTATGTAGTCGTGTGGATTTAAAGAAAATCCAGTATAACTGGTAAGCGAGACGGGTTGCCCATACCCAAATGCGGCTATGCCTCTACTGCTAAATAAGGGATCATTGGGATCAGTAGGTACTGGGTCTGATGTACGGTACTTTAATGTAGCGCTACCCGTAGACCCTGGGTTTATATTTCCGGCTATTGTCATTCCTCCAAGGCATTTAGTCTCTCCGTTTATGATTAAATTGTTTGTTTCCGTGGTATCGCCTTGAAGGTAGATGTTGCCGTTTAGCCGAACTTCTGTATTGTTTCCTATCAGTACATTTCCTGTTCCATTAGTTCCAAGTAATATGTCTCCAGATTGACTCCATATACCTAATTGATAATCAGAATGCACATTTAAATACCCATTTGAATATACTTGGTATACTATTCCATGGGTGAAAGCAGTGTCATGCGTAGCCGATATTGTAAAGCTGTTTGTTAAGGAGCTGGAGTAGTGGGTATTTATAGCCATAATGGTGCTTGTACTGGATTCACCGACCCATTTTGCACTTAATGATACTGTATCTGCCCAATTGTTCTTTGCATTTTGCAATAACAAATTTCCACTTAAGCTATCACCACTATTTTCATTTTCATTACTGCTAATTACTGTATATAAATGTGCAATACCAGAATTTGTGCTTGCCACACCGTTTGTGTCTATGCCACATATTCTAATGCTTCCTAAGACAGTAGTGATCGTGGGGCTATATCCATATCCTAAATGAATTTGATAACCAGCAGATTCTGTTGACTCATTTATATATATGTCTTTAAGTCCTATTCTTGTAAATGTTCCAGAGGAAGTAGGATTTCTTGACATCATCAGATATGATGATGTAAATTCTGATTTATATGTTCTTAATGCAGTTTCTGGACTTGTTAGGGTTATACCACTATTTGTTATAGTATTTATTACGGTACTATTTGTTAGTGTTATTGTACTAGAAGTTAATTCGTTTGTTGCACCGCTAGAACCAGATATTTTAAAATCATTATATGTTAATTTAGCATTAGCACTGCTACTCATACTTTGTAGCACTATGCCGTTATCCGCGCTTATTTGATTTACTTGTGAACTAGATACTATTAGTATTCCATTGTAGCTTAACGCAGCATAATAACTATCACTACTGGGGTTATATACTTTTATTGTTCCGTCTTTATCAAACGTAGCATGGGAGTTTGTTCCATCATAATTATTACTATACTCTAATATGTGATCGCTTGAATACGTGGTATCAATAAGTATTTTAGCATCTCTGTTAGTAGAACTCTGACTTTCGATAGATAATTTTCCATTATCATACAAAAATTTACTATAGTTATATTGTCCAGATTCATAATACGATTCTATTATTCTAGGAGTAATACTATACGATGCTTGATTTGTACCACATACCAGTCCGTCAATTCCTAGTGAAAGGCTAATAGTACTTGAAGGATTTATTGTTATAGTATCATCTTGTATTTTTAGATTTTTACTGATTGCTTCGTCAAAGGTTATGACTGAAAATTGTCTTAAACCTTGCTTGTATATTCTTTGAGAAGTAGCATTTCCATCGATGCTTCCTAAAGTTGTTCCACAATATAAGTTTACAGAGCAAGTTCCCGCAGTAATATCACTTTGTGTAGCACTTCCATTGATATCACCTGTTTTTAAATATAAGTATTTATTTTCACTCGAAGATTCATACCAGTAATAATTATTGCTTCCATAGTCAGACGGAGAAATCTCAGAGGTTATATTCCAGTTATTATCTCCAACATAAACGCCACAAGCCACAACTGGTTTTCCATTTGCTAATAATACATCCGTATTGTCAGAATTTCTAATTTCAAAATAGTACTGCGCGGTTCCTTTAACTCCCTTTCCTACAAAGTAACCAGGAACAGATGATGGAAGACTGATCTGTATGTAGGCACTATCCGCTCTCATTGTTGCTGACACATTTACAAATGTAGCAATAGGAGTATTTGAAGTTACAAATCTATTATTTTCGTTAGGAGTTCCACCAGATACATTTCCTTTTAGAGCATTTGATTGATCTGATGTAAGAAGTCTTGAATTATCTTCAGCTATTAGTTTATTAGTAACATTTATTCCATCCGGAATGGCTTTCAGCTGATTGTAGCTTATATGAAAAGCACCCTTATCCTCGTTTCCTTCCATTTCTGATTCTGTAGGAACGTTATGAGCCACACCTACATTTTCAGAGCCCGCATTTTGTACGTGTTGGCTGTAGCTAGTAGATAAAATCTTTGCGTTTCCAGTTCCACCCCATACTCCACTAGAGTATATGTAAATTTGGATAGATTCTCCGCTGGAATCTGCATTTACTACTGCCCAGTCACCTTCTTGGCATTTTCCACTTGTTTCTGACTCAAGTGTTTCTGCGTCGTCAAAAATTCCTTTGTATGGATTTCTTCCCAATACTGAAAGTTCATCTCTATCATCATTTAAATTTATTGAAGCACTTATACCGTTTAGAGTGACACTTCCTAATTTTATGTAATAATCTTCTTCTGCATCAGCAGATAAAGCTGATTCAGTTTTTAATGACATAGTTATGATAGGACTATCATCGTATACATATTTTGCTTTACATACAACATAGTACTTTATACCAGTAGAAGGAATACTTAAACTGATAGTGGCATCATTTATAATGTGCATACCATCATAACTGATTGCTTTAAATTCAGAAATAGCTATGGAGGTACTGGTAGATTGAATTATGCTGCCACCTTCATACACACCTTTTTTAAATAATCCATCATAAAGACTATTTAAATCACTAGTGCTGTCAAGATTTTCAAAGCGAAATATAGCGCTTAATGCCATAAGATTACCTTTTATTTAGTTGTTTAATTTGACTTGTATAGTTAAGTTTCCATTTTCTCTTTCTTGAAGGGGAAAATTAGCTATAGCATATAAAAATTCTTTTCCGTTATCTTCGTCATCAGTAACTATTTGAGCAATAAGACCTATGTTTGATATTTTAATTCCTATTGCTTGTCCAGATTTAAGATAACAGTTCACTTGTATTGTATCACTGTCTAAAATAGTTGATTCTACTTCATAGCTAGTTCCATATAAAAGCCCAGGAAGTACACTAACGCTTCTGTCTACTGCTATTGGATTTTCTGTAAGAGGATTATGACCTCCATCGCCTAAGCAAAATCCAACAATTTTAATAGACCATCCGTTCATGATTGAGTAGGATTCCCTAGTTGCACCAACATCTGTTTTGTGCGCTAAAATCATTTATTAATCTCCTTCGTAATTCTTTCCAAGTCATCTTTAGATTGTTTTTCAATAATCTCTCTACATTTTTTCAAGTCGCTCGGGAAATCATTATATCCCCACTTGTCTAAACCACTTTTAGACTTTATATCTAGTTCTTTTGGTCTTTGGGAATTTTTATTATAATAATTTTCTCCTCTATGCATTGATTTTTCCATTTCAGAAAAATCAGGAACCCAGTCCTCATCAACTAGGAAAGATGCCGTTACCAATGAGGGCTCTACAAATACATATTTTGGATTATGTTCAAATGCTAAAATATATGATTCAAAATCTTCCTGTTTATCAAAATCTATGCTTATGTACTTATCATTGTCATTGTCATTAAAAGTTGATGCACTTTCAATTTCTTCGTTTTCTTCATCATCTATAGATGCACTATCCTCTTCTTCGTTTTCATTTTCATCTTCTTCATTTGATATTTTATTTAAGTCAATTTCCATTTTTTCTAAATCTTTTTTATCATATACCCACTGCTTGTATAAATCAGGAGTTTCTAATCCATATTTATCAAATACATCAAATATGCACTGGGGACAGATATAAGATTTTTTGCAAGCTCCTGGCGTATTGCATAAAAGGTCTGCTGCCTTAGAAACTGCGCTTTCTATAACGCCTTTTATTTCTTTAACAGTAGGCATATCAGGAATCATACCTGCTTCTTCTATTCTTTTGACCTCATTTACAAATACTTGCGTAGCATTTTTATGTCTAAAATTATGAAATCTTATGTTTTCGTTTCCACTGATTTGTTTTACATATTTGTTTAATTCATTTTCATCTACTCTATGTCCTTTTGAATCAACAAAAACAAAATCTTCATCATTTTTTCCATTCAATAGCGAGTCAATAGCTTTTACTGTCAATGGGTCTTTTATAATTTTGTGGTTAGGAACACTATCTTTTCCAATAAAGTTTATTTTATAATAAGTATCTTCCCTTTTAAAATGTCTAGCTTGTAGAGTTGTTAAACCATAGACAGGTTTTTTTCCTCTAGTTCTCTCAATTGAACCAGCACGAAAAGCACCTTCATCCGTCATTGAAATCATAGTTGCTAAAATTTTTTTGATCTCATCTTTGCTACTCATGTCCTTGACATAGTTAGTTCTAATTTCTGGAAGTGAGCCTACGAAATCTCGAACTAGTTCGAATTTTTTAGTAGCGTGTACTTTTGTGAAAGTTTTAGTATAAAATTTTCTAGGAGTTATTTTTCCTTCTACATAAGAACCTTTTTTGATAACTTTGCATTCTTGTGTAGCATAGAAAGTTTTCCAAGATTTTTCTGGATTGAAGTTTTTATTTAATATGATCTTTCCACCGCCACTTTCTTTACTTCTGAAAGGTTTATCCAGTGGTTCTCCTTCTGGGGTTTTTCTTATAAAGTCATTTTCATCATCTTCTTCAATTGTTATAACTTTCTTTTCTTTTTTTTCAATCATAGGTTTAAGTCTGTCTTGGTATTCTTGAGGAAGAGAATTTAAATCTGTTTCTTTAAGCGTTTCTGGATTTATGATTTCCATAATTTATTCCTTATCTATATAAGAATCATTTTCTGTTAATATTGGTTTGCGTAATTCTGTTACGATACGAGTTCCCTTTGTGTATTCACCAATAGTAATAGTTATATTACTTTTACATGGAACTAAATGAATTTGTATATACTTATTTATTGCTATTGCTTTTGTGCCGTCATATTTATATGGGATACACTGTTTTCCAATCATACCTTCTTCAAAAGGGTCATCCAGCATAGCAATATCTAAAGATTTATTTTCATCTAACGTTTTTCTATCCTCAAAAACTCTATCACACCAAGGATGTATATTTGTAAATGGTATAGGAAGATTTCTATCAAGTCTAGGTAATTCTATCTTCATAATTTTTGTAATATCTTCATCTTGTTTTCCATTGTTATCTTCATCATTTACATCTTCCGGATATAATGGAGAATCGTTATCATCTGTAAATTCATTATCGCCATCAACATCTACATTTTTATCACTGGTATATTCAATATCGTCGCCTTGATTTATTGCTAAATCCGTAATACAGTATCTTCTTATTAGGGAAGGATTTCTAATCCATAAGAATATAAGTTTTCCTAATTCATATTCTTGTCCCGCATAAAAAGGATACGCACTATCAAATAAAGATTTTTGTTCAATATTTTCTATTTTAGGTGTGCTTATGAACAATCCTTTGCACACATTTTCAAGACTTTTAGCAGTTCCTGGATTATTAATTAATGCTCTAACGATTACTTGAAGACCAAATGTCCTTAAAGCGTGAGTACTTGTTAGATTTTTTGATAAGGATAAGACAGGTGATACAAGTCTAGTAGCTTCATTTATGTATATATCTTTTTCAGTCGCATCTATCTTTCTTTGGGAATAGTTGTATAGTTCTTTCGCATAGCTATCAATCATAGAAGCGAAATAAGTTGATGTTACAGAAATAGTAGCTTTACTCTCTTCGTCACACGCTATTGATACGACATTTAATCCTTTTGATAATCTGACTGGAAGCCAGTATAGAGTGCTGGTAGGAACAAAAGTAAAACTATTTTTTGCATTGCCTAAAGAATTTTCTCTATATACATAAACATAATGAATTTGATTTACTCTATCAGTAGTAACTTTGAAATAAGACATATCCCTTTTAGGAATTATAATTGCTCTATTGTCAAAGTATTTTCCTTTAGGTATCTGGGAAATCATATTTTTATATACGTCCCCCCAAATATCATAGATGTACTCAATTTTCATAAAATCTCTTTCGTAGTTCGAACCACGCAAAATAGGGTAAATACATATATACATATATACATATATACATATATTAAAGTATATATATATGAGGCTTTTATTAAATTACACTAATGACTGCGTTACTAACGTCTATAATTTCATTAGCCTTTAGTGCAACAGTTCCAATATCAAAAGTTTGTCCATCTATGTTATGCTTAACTACATAAACTGAAACTACATTTGGAACATTAATTCTCATAAGTGACTCTATGTTACTAGGATATAAAACTTCTCCCATGGTGTAAGATGGATAAGAAGCAACTGCGTTGAGTGCTTGCTCTTGCGCGTCTTTTTTATTTACTGTATTTGTTTTTATAACAACTTCAAGATTTAAATAAACTTTCCTAGGTTTTCTAACAAGAACGTCTGATTCATACAAGTCAAGTTCATTAAAAATATCATTTGCTGAAATAACATCATTATTTATGTAATACTTTATTTCAACATAACTTCCGACAGGTAGTTTTGAAGCAAAAGAAACATAGTCACTTGACTTTGTGCTTCCACCATAGTCTGTACTAGTATCTTCTTCGAAAGTAAAATCAACAGATTCACTATCTACAGTTACATAGTCTACGGAAGTTACTGGAGAATTTTCAAAATAAATTTTATCAGTTTCTTCTGTCAAAGTAATAGTTTGAACTTTACAAGAAGTATTTGTTCCATTTACATAAACATCAAGTGCTGCTCTTTTTACTTTGCGCGTGAAGGTGTCGTCTCCGGGTTTAGTTACTAAAACATCACTTATTCCTAACTCAGTATTTATAGTATACTGTATTCCACTAGCAGTTCCAGAATTTAAACCTTCAAATCTCTTTTCTGTTTTTGCCATATACTCTAAATCTGTTTCTTCGTCGGAGCCTTCTACTAATGAATCCGTAGCACTAACAGTTCCATCAACACTTAAAGTAGATACAATGGTATTTACTCTACCTTTAGGTAAATTATAGCTTGATCCATAATCAACAGCTTCAACCATAATATTCAACTCATATCTATTTGTCATAGAATTGAAGTAAGTAGTTGAACTTTCCGGATAAAAACTTCTGCCTTCTAAAACTTTATAGACATAAGTTTTATTACTAGTTCCTACTAAGCTTCCTGTAGGAATTTCTATTGTAGTGGTAGGTTTGCTGTACAGATAAAAAGTTTGTAAATGTTGCTCTTTTTTTCCACCTCCCCTAGGAACTTTGAAATTATTTCCAAAAGCAGAAATTTCTGTAGAGGCTTCCGATACAGAAGTTATATCTAAACTTAGCAATCTTTCCATTCTTTCTATGTTAGCTTCATTATCACTTATAGTTACACCTATAGGTTTAATCATAAAATTAAATAATGGGCCTTTTTCAACATCTACTGAATAGTCTTGTGACTTAACATCACTTTTTAAAGATTTTATAATTTCTTCTTCGCTACGAGCCATTTATAGTTTCCTCCAATATTAAAGTATCGTATATGTATCACTTATTATTTCATTTCCATAAGAATAGACACTTATATAGGCATATATGATACAATTTTCTTGTAAAACTGTAACTTCTTTTATTGATTTAATTTTTTCGTAAGAGGAAGCACCAGTTTGTTTTTCCATAAGTCTTCCAAGAATAGTATAAATCTCTGAAACTATTTCTTGTTTCGTACTAAAGTCCATACTAATCAATTTTCCACCGAATTTTTTTAATGAATCGTATTCACTATTTAATGCTTCGGCAATATCTTGTGATAATTTATTAGAATCCTCTATTTCTATAAACTGACCTGCTTCATCTACTTCAATATCGCCATTATTCATAGATAGAGTAAACATACTTAAATTACCTCAACGACATAGGGACTTTTTTATTTAAAAGATTTAAATACATTTCATCAAGGGCAACTTTTTCTGCATCGGTTAAAGTATATTTAACTTTTGCCATATCCTGACAAGACTTAATAAAACTATTCATCTTTTCATTAACTATTGCAACTATGGAAAGTTTTATAGCCTTAAAGATTACGTCAAACTGACTATTTTTTGCAATAGTTTCCTTATCAAGTAAATCAAATATCTTGTGTTCCCATTTGTTAGTTATCTTTATAATACCTACTAAAAACGCATTATAGAAAGAGAGTTCAATAGCACATCTGTTTCCTTTGCATACAATTTCTGGAGATGAAAGTTTAAAGTTATTTCCAGAATTTAAGTTATAGTATGAGGCAAGTTTAATTTTTGATAAAATTACTGATTTATCAAAATTACATTCTTTAGCATAGTCATCAGAGCGTAGCTCATTTTCTCTAATTCTATTTACGAAATAGTTTATTAAATTATCTATCTCTTTATAAATATCATGATCTATTTCGTTCATAAATATAAAATCATCAATAACTTTTTTGAGTAATGGAAGTTTCGGTTCTGACTCGGGTGACGGTGTTTCTTTTATTCTTTCAAATCTATTTTTAGATATAATATCTATTTCTCTTAATGGAGAGTAGGAAGAAACAACCTTATCACTAGGAAGAGTATTCAAAACTGCCAAAATAGCATCGCTGGCCTCTTTTTGATTCGACTTTTCAACAAATGACTTTATGACATTTAGCATATTTTTAAATTCAGAAGTATTTGTTGGGAAAATTAAATTTTCCATCTCATCCGACTTCAATAAATCTGCGTTGGAAAATTTAATAGCTTTTTCCATATCGTCAAATTTTTCAAATACTTCATTTGCTTTGTCTTCACCAATTTTCATAGTCAAATCAGCGAATACTTCGGAGAATAGATTCTTAGTCATTTATAGTAACCTCTGTTTCGGTTTCGTCTTCGTCATCTTCGACAGATAAGACAGTTATTTGTGCATTTTTGTAAAGTTTCTTTTTTATTAGATCAGCTATATCATTCATAATATCTTGTTGATAGTCTTCATACCCTTCTTTTACTTTCCAGGGATATATGGTAACATATCTTCCGTGAGATGCTTCCCAAGTTTGAGTAGATACTGAATTTATTTTAGCTTTTGATTCTGTATCAGATAGTTTTAAACAAAACGCAATTCTTATATAATCATTTGGAATTGAGTATTTTGCTAGATATGAATAGAAAGCACCGCTATCAGAATTTTTCTTTGGAGCTATGTATCTAAAGTCATATTTTCCTAGTGGAATTTTTTGAGAATCTGCATATATTCTCTTATAAGATTCATTTGGAATTATTTTCTTTGTATTTACGTTATAATCTTGTTTTTCTGTATGTTGATACTCCTCAAGATTTATTTCCTGTTCATCGTTTATTATAATTTCTTTTTCCGAAGGGTCTTTATATATTTTCATTTATGCTATCCTCCGTAAAAGTTCCAATTTTACTGTTATAGAAAGTGCTGCTTACTATATAGCAAATAGTTTTAACTACTAGTCCAATCCCATGTCCATGTTTTTGAGTTATGCGAACAATTTTATTTGCAAGAACTGCGTCTCTCAAAACATCAGTGGTTGCAGATTCAAGCCATTCGCTTGTTTTGGTTATGTTGAATCCTAGTTGATTATACCCAAAATCTTTGAATGAGTTTGGTTCCATAAAAATAGCAAATTCAGGCAACTTTCCTTCCTTTACTTTTATGGCTGACTTGTTAAGATTATCAAGTATATTTTTAATTTCTATTTTTTCTAAAATTTTCATATCTATTTTCCTAGCCTTAATAATGATATGTTACCATCGAAAGAATCTAAATTTGATTCAGAATATCCTAGAAGTATATTGCAAGTAGTGGTTGGTATAAATGACATTGTCCTTTCGTTTGAAAATTCGTTATCGTTTATACTTAATTTTATAAGAGAAGCCGAGTACTCTACTTTTATTGATACTTCATCTCCCTCGCTCATTTCATTAAGTGGCGTAGAAGTAACGCTATCAACATTACTATTTTCATTTAGGCAAGCTACGATGGAGTTATCAGAATCTTGCATAATTCTAAGTCCGTTTCCTTCTTCGTTTATCCACTCAACGATTGCATGGCCTTTAGCCGTTGATATTTTTCTTCCCATCGTTACTTTAACAAATACATAACCGCCGTTTTCCATATTCGATAATCCGAAAGGAGTTATGTAAAGTTCATCTTTAATTCTGGATTTATTATTTAAAACTCTACTAGTTGGATAAGTTCCTGCTTCTACTTGCGGAAGCAATAAGAATAGACGATTTTTATTATGGTTAAAAATTGAAGTCTTTAATCTTAACCTGTACGTTCCATCTAGTTGAAATGTCATAGAACACATTTCATAATTTTGAGAAACATCGCAATTTATCGAGCCATCAATTTCTTCACTTAAAGATTGTTCATTGCCGTTCTCATCTAAGTATTCTAAAGAAACATTAGCATCTTCGGAAACTTTCATTATAGAGGAAAAACAATATGTAGTATCAGGTTCAAATTTTATAGGATTAAAGTCAACTATTAGATCCTTTCCATTACTAGAAAAAACATCGGCTAACAGTCCTGCCTGAACTTGCTCTTTTCCTAGTGAGTTTGTAGAGAATCCATTGTATAAATTAGTTGTAGCGTGCTCAATTTTAAATTCAGTTCCTAGCGATAAAGGAGAGTATTTGTCATTAATAGATTCCGCATTACTTGCTTGCAGTATAAGTAGTCCATTTTTATCATTTAGATATCTATTTCCACCACCATTGTAGTTAAGATTACCTTCACCTGTCTGTATTAAGTTAGTAGATGAAAAATCTACTTTTAAGTATTCTCCACGAATAATTTCTTCAGTAATTACTTCGGCATCTACGCTTTCATTCTGATGATTAGTTTTTTTAGTGAAATCATCTTCATATAAGTTAGTCTCATATTTTGAGACTGGCGAGTCAATAACTTCTGGTAACTTTATTATAGTATTTGTTCCATCATTTGCTGAAATAGAATAGTATGATATATTGTATCGTAAAAAATTAAAAATAATATGTACAACGCCATTGTTTATCATAGTTGATTTGGCAGTTATTTGGTCTTGAATAGTATTATTTGCAATTAAAGATACACTTACCTCTTTGTCAGTATAAACGTCAACGTCTATTCTGTTACTGCCTTTTGTATGAAAAACTGCTACTTGCATATATACATTTCTCCTTTTCTTTCCTCTTAATAAAAATTTTTTTACTTAATTTTCAAAATCAAATAAAATTTTTTAGAAATAGATACAAAAAAACTCCTTATTCTTTGTAGAATAAGGAGTTTATTGTTTAATAAATCAAATATATTTATTTATTTAATTTCACTTTCATAATAGTTATTGAATTCTTTATAGCCGGTTCTGGCATCCAGTATGTCTGTAAGTGATCCTTTCCTGTACCCGCAAATATCAGTGACTAGTTGCAGTTCTTCTTCTGTAGCTATGCCGTATTCTAGGAGGAAATCCCACATATCTTCTGTATCCATGTCAGCATCATCACCTGTCAGGTCGTCCGGAGAAAAAGAACTCTTGACTATGGCCTCTTTCTTACAGGAGGCTTTTATAACTTTTCCTTTGCATAGGTAAATGCCAGTAGTTTTTGTCATGTCTTTATCCTTATCTTTATTTACTTCGGCTTGAATTGAAACTGGATGAATCATTTTTCCATCAGTCCATACCCTAGCCATTTTTAAGAATTTATTACTATCAAATGGTTTATCTTTGCAGATTACTTTTCCTTTTTCTTTAATGGTGCATCTCCAGCTGTTCTTATAATATCCAAAGAAAATTTCAATCATATCGTCGTTATAAGTAACTGTTGAAGCGAACCAGGTTTTTGCCACTATCTTATAGCCAATCTGCTCAAGACCCTTGTCTAGCTTTGATTTTTCGTTAGATATTTTTGAATCTACTTTTGAAACAAGCAGTTCTCTTTTTGCTTGTTTCATTTCGTCGTCTATTTCTTTTGAAGAAGTAACCCTGTCTCCATTCTTTTTATCAAACATATCAATCTGCCTTAAATCTTGTTCATCAATTTCTACATTAATCAAGGATGCTAATTTTTCTCTTGACTCAAAGAAAAATTTAGTCTTACTATTTTTATATGTATAAATGATAGCGTGTTTTAAAGAACTGCATAGGTTATTGTAGTTATTGTTATTTTTCTTCAAATAATAACCATATTTTGTTTTAGGATTTAACCTTAGCCTTATTTCTTTCTTGTCAAACACAGGGATGCTACATTCTAATACTAGTTCTCTGCTGCTATCATTGTGCGAAGATAGCTTTATAGATTCGCATTTTATATAACCTTCTTCATCTTCGCTTAGCTTACTTTTTTTATGGAAAAATTCATAAAAAGTCATTGGGAGTCTTTTCCAAAGAAGAGATGGAGAAGAAATATTATTTTTTATTTCTTCGTAGAAAGTAGAGTTTCCGTCATATATATCTTTTACAGTCACTATAAATTTCATAAACTTCTCCTTAACTTAGATAGATAACCAAGTCATTAAAAATCCTTTAGGAAGTTTAGTGGCTTTGTTCTTTGCTATAAGTTCAAGCATAGAGTAATCAAAATTATTTACAGGTATGTTTCTCTTTAGCTGTCTAGTCCATACCTTAATTTTTCCACTTTCATAAACTGTATAGCCAATAATGAAAATTTCATCATTGATTTCAACCCTTATGTAGCCAGCATCATTTCTCTTAAAGAAATATCTAATACTGGCTTCTTCGTGGGTTTTTTCAATCGCTTTAATGGCTAAGCGTAATCCACGATTTATTAGAGAGAACTGCTTGCTGGTTAAGTGAAGATTATCTTTAATATTCTTAAAGAAGGAAGGCCTGTCTTTCATTTCCTTAAAACGGAGTTTATCAAAGCCACCAAGAACAGTACTGGCAGTACATTTATTCTCGTTATTTCCATCGCAGTTGCCACTTAAAAGAGAGTTTACAAAATATAAAGAATTGCTTCTATTGCGAGCCATTTCTCCGCAGAAATCAAGAACTCCGATTTCGTTTACTTTTGTAGCTTCGCTGTTTACGGAAGAAATTAGTTGAAGGTTCTTAACTAGCATATCACGATACATAGTTAATTGATTCTTTCCATTACGGATAACAGGATTGGCTTGAAGAGATATGTTATCAACAAAGAACTTTAAATGGCGAATTTGTTCTCCAGTTGTATCTATATCCTTATAGATTTTTTCTTTTTCATCATCAAACATAAGGTGGATTCTTCTGAAATCGGAGCCTACTATGTTCCAGTGGAAATTCCACACAGTCGAAAACATAAGTCTTGTATTTTCAAGAAGATTTTGAAGAGCATTTGCTAAATCACAATACTTTGAAAGACCAATAGCTTCTTGCTCGTTAGAGCATTGAACAAATGCTCCGTTTACTTTGTATACTTTTAAGTCCATAAATTTAACCTACTTTGATTTAACCCATTTTTATTTCTTCGTACTTTGCAGATAAGAAACCTATTAGTTTATTAACTGAAATATTTAAGGCAATTATTGATTCCTTCATTTCTTTTACATCATTTTGAAGCATATCAACTCCTTTCATTCTTTCTTTCAAGACTTCTACTTCAGTTCTTATAGATTTAGAATCTACGTCTCTTTTAGATTTAGTTTTTTCTCTATCTGTATTAATTTTCAAATAAGCAGTTAGGGCAGACAACATACCTACTAAGTACGGAGCAATATCTTTTAAAAATTCCATAAGTAAATAATCCTTTCTATTTATTTATTTATTCATGTTTGTTATATATAAATGAAGCACAAGTTTTATTGTGCTTCATTTAATTAAATCAATTAATTAAGAAATAGTTACAGATACATCAGCAGTAACATTTGAAACTGTCAGGATGTCACCGGAAACAGTTCCTCCTGTTACAGATATATCTTCGGATGATTTACCTTCTGCATAGACTAAAGTAAAGGTAGTGGAATTTCCACTAGCGACTGTAGCTGAAGTAGGAGTTACACTAGTTACGTTAGCACTATTATTTGTTACACTTACCGTGTAGGAAACAGAAACATCTGATTCCTTTTCCACATAAGTTACAGGAAGTATGTAAGTCCATTTTACATGAAATTCTACCCTAGTTCCGTCTTTTATTGTGTAGGAAGTTACGGCTTTAGCATTTTTGAAAGAGAAAGTTCCGTTTATTCCAATGCGTTTCTTAATGAGATATTGATAATTAAGAATACCCGCGGAACCTTTCCTATAATAAGAGGACTCAAGCCAATCTTGGAAGTCAAGATTGTTCATCTTTTTGCAAAGGGCTTCACAATTAACTTTTGATATTTCAGTATAGATAGCGGTGTCCTCATTTTTAAGAAGCGCTATAGCTTTGTTTTTTTCTTCTGAAGTGCTTGAATTATTTAGTATAATGTCAAGTTGCGTTCCCAAGTCAACAAGCATACTAACTGGAGATTTTTGCTTTTTGATTTTGTTTGCAGCAACTTTCTTATTAAACGCACTGAATGTCGTTACATTGAATACTACAATTTTTCTATCCATTGGAATAATCCTCTTTTTTACTTTTTTACTTACTTACTTACTTATTTACGCAAAAGCTTTTATTTCTTTTGATCTATTTATTAAATAAATCAAAAGAAAATTGCTTTAGTACGTTATATATCTATATAACCAAATTACTCAGTATATTTCTATCTTAGGAACTCTGTCTACCCACCCATAGAAAGATGTTTCACCGTTTTTGAAGAAACTCATATTATTTACTTTTGTGTGATATGAGAATAAATCTTCAACTATTTTTTTAATAATTTTGTCTTCTACTTTAGTATTGACATTTATAATAAGATACTTTTCATCTAAATCAAAATTTATTAATTTACAATATCCTTTTTCTGAAATATCATCACAGATTCTTTCAGAAAAATACTTTGCATTAAAAAGCGTTGTTTTGTATTCGTCAAATAAGTCTGCACCAATATCTATCTTTATAGTTTTTTGCATACCTGCCGCTGCAATAGCGGATTTTTTATTAGAAGAAATAACGGATCTACCATTAATTAAATAAATCATATACTTATCCTTTTTAAGAACTCTTCTTTATTTGGAAGCTTTTCTGCTGATTCTTTTGCAATGTCAATTAAAGTTCTTCCATTTATGTCTTTCTTGTTAATAACATCTGAGTATTCTAGTAAACTTATGCTTGGTTTTTCTGCAAGTTTTTTTGCTGCATTATATCTTTTTTGAAAGTAATTATCAGCATCCAATAGGTCACTATCTACTTCTTTTTCATACGCAAGTTCTTTATATAGGTTTGATAAATCTTTATACAGATTAAAGAACATACTCCAAAACTTACTATAGTCCGCAACACTTTTGTTAAACGAATTGTTTACAAGACCTTCGTCTTTGCTGTACGAAAAAGCTATTCCATTTTGAACTGAACTTGCTAATTTAGCTATTTCATCAAAGCTATCTTTTGCTTTTTGGATTTTAACTTGGATGGATTCGAAGTTATTTTTTCTATCATTAAGTTCTTTTTCTATTGTTGACTTGTCTTCTTGCTTTATAGCATTTTTTATAACAGGCTTGTACTCTTTATTATCAGCAATCTTACTGGCTTCTATGATAGGATTATCTTTTGACGATAAGATAATGGTAGCCGCTTCTTGCATAGTTTTTGCAATTATTGTTTTTCCATTTATCTTAAAAAGCATATCAAAAATCCTTATAAAAGTGAACATAAATCTTCATACTTTGAAGATTTTAGAGATTTAAGCTCCCTTATATACATAACTTACCTATTTATTAGTGGGAGAGGGACTTAACATTTATCATATCATCTTTATTTATTTAGATGAAGGAGCTGATGGATAAATGCCCTCTCCCACTACTTTTAAAAAGTAAGTCAAACTAAAATAAATCTAACATTAGATAAAAAGAAAAGAGGTACAAACAAGCAAGATTAATGCGTGTAAGTACCTCTTTATTTTATATACTTGTCTATCTATCTATTTGTTTTAACTAGCCTTGTCTAGTAAGTAAGTAAGTAGGCTAAGTTAAAATGAAGATCAGATTAGATTTTGTTACCACGGACAACGGCACGAGCGTTACCAATGCCCATAGCCTCGACAGAGTTCATGAACCAACCGACAACGGCACGACCATCATTAGCCTTATCGATTGATTTAACACTCATATCGCCCCACTGGAAAATAACACCGAGAGTCTCAGGTGCACCGAACATATAAACGCTTCCCTTCGGGAGAACCTTTAATGTAGGAAGACGATAACCGTCAGTTACAATTTTCATACCAGCGAGAGTACCAAGATTACCTTCCATAACGAGTTCATGCTTGGCGATTTCAGAGTACCAAGCCGTAAATTCCGGCTGAGCAACAATGTCCGTCCAAATATCAAAACTGATTAACATAGAAGTTACAGGAATACCACCGTTAGAGGCGATTTCTGTTTTCATGGACTGCATAGTCGTAGGTGTGAAATCAGAGAAGTAGTAAGGATCATTCAGGCAAGTTGCGGCATTATCCGCTAATTTGAGGAATACCTTATCTTCGCCGACCATCATAGCTTCTAGACCGTCAGTATAACGGTCATCAAGTAAATCACCTGTGTCTTGTGCAATTTCAACTTGTTCGATGTTGATGTTTGCGGTAAGAGAGAACATCGCGGGTTCCGCATACGGAGCACGGGCAACACTAGCAACTGTATTGGGGTTGGTAGTGGTTACCCAGGCGAGAGTATCGCGCTTGCGAAGTCTGATCTTGGCAGGTTCACCGTTGGTCATGGAGCGGAACTGCATGAACTTACGCGAGAAACCCTCACGACCAAGAGTTTCCTTAACTTCAGCCGCCATCGTGGAACCGATAACTGACCATTCGTCGGACTGTACACCAGCAGCCGCCGCAGTAGCGAGCATCTGCTTCTTTTCGGCGGAAGTCATTTCGTCTTCTTTGGAAGCTTCCCTGATTTCTCCATTCTGCACAGCCGTAATGAGGGCGGAAATGCCTTTCATTAGGTCTTGCTTTGAAGAAGCGTTGATTTCTCCGTTGTTGCCAACGAGTGCTTCGGAAGAATCGGCACGATGAAGTTTAGCGGAACCAACAACAGCGTCACCATCTTTCGTGAGATAAGTTTTAGAATACGGATTCATAATAATTCTCCTTTAAATGATTAAGCTAAGTTGATAGCAATGCCGAGGAACGCATCGGTGGAAGTAGGACGACTAATGATACGACCAGCAAGGCAACCTGTACTTGTGGTAGTGAGCTTTCCGTCTGCGCCAGTATAGGCTTGAGTGGCGGAAGACCAGTCTTTAGAAGTATCATAGCAATCAGTAAAGATTTGCCCGTTACCTTTCCAGCAAGTAACTTGTTCAAAGAACTCGTTAGCTTGACCGTTGAAAAGGTGAGTTCCAAAAAGCGTTTGGGCTTCGGAGAATGAAAGATTACGGCGATACGTGATTTCGATGGATTCATTAGCGGCACCGAAAACAGTAAGAACGCCAGTAGTAGTATCTACATAGAAATTACCTGCGGCTATAACTGCGGCAGCAGAAGCAACAGCGGCAAAAGTAGATGTACCGGAAATTTTGATTGAGCCAGCTGCGATGTTCGGATAAAGCTGAATAGCGGTAGCGGCTGGAGTTGTGGGAAGAACGGTTGATTCATTCATAACTTGATTGTTAGGAATAAACCAGTTCGCATAAGCGAAACCAACGAGAAGTTCGTTTGCTACACCGGCAGACGGCTTAACCTTCTCAACGCCGTCTTCTATGACAGAAACAAGAGGCTCACCTTCTTGGATGGCGTGAATATCAACGCCATTGGCGATAAGGCGGTCTTTGGAGTCATCGGTATAAGATAACTGCATACTTAACATATTGTACCTATAACTTTTAAAAGTTGTTTTATTATCAGTCCGATATTACCTTCGGATTAGGTTCTATGTTAAGTTAATTTTTGAGTTAAATTTCTAAATATATCTATACATTTAACTCTATAATAAAAATTTATGTTTTTTGATTTAATTAAATTGGTTAAATCTTGTTGTTTTTAACAATCATATAGAAAATGATTTATTAAGATTTTTGTATGATTGTAATTGCAAAAGTTTTTCTTCTTTAGCAAACCGATGATGATTTCGTTCAATAGCATTCCGAATATTCTTCCAATGACTTTCAGAAATTAAAACATCTCTGTTGATATCTAATATGTCTGCTAATTTATCTAAGTCTATATTATACATATATAGCTATTATTCCTATCTATGTGTGTTGTGATACGCTATGAGAAAGAAAGTAAGTAAGAAAATAAATAATATATATATATATATGATTTATTTATTTTTAAACTATTATATTTCTACCGACTATGCATAAAGACTTAACATATTTTTTTGTAAATTGTTTTTTATTACTGGAGCAATAAAAATCTTTACTGACTTTTGTAGGGCAACTACCAAGAGAGGTTAGTTTGTTATAAGAGCAATCAAAACTTCCACCAACTTTTTTTGGGCATCCGGCAAGAGATTTTAGGCTATTATGAGAACAATCAAAATTTCCATCAACTTCTAACGAGCACCTTTCTAGATATGCTAGGCTATTAAATCGACAATCAAAGTCACCACCTACTTTACTTGGGCAACCTTCCAAAGAAGTTAAATTATTGTCCGCGCAATTAAAACTTCCGCCGACAGCTCTAAATGTAATAGGAAGTTCTTTTAAATGTAAATTTGCTAAGTAAACATCACCCCTTACATTAACTTTTTTGCCTATATAATTTTTATAGTTATCCTTAGCTATATAGTTAACGGTGATGTAACCGCCCTCAGCAATAATTTTGTAGATAGCTTCTTTTCTTGTAGAAGCTTCTATTTTAGTACCCTTATACGAATAAATCATAAGTAAGTTATTTCCTTATAATTTTGTAAATTTTGAAATTGGTTTACCTTTATTCCAAGGTAAGTTCGCTAGTCTTTTAGCATCGAACTTTTTTATTTGGTCAGGGGATAAAAGACCAACCATAATAAGGGGAGGAATGACTTTATCTATCATAGGATAAATCTTTGACTTTAATGCCCTAGGGAGTCTATTCTTTAACATAGGAAATTTTTTAAACAACATTTTAGCTTGTTTAGGATTTATGTTATCGGCAAGTTTTCTAATAAGTAGGGGGTCTTTTATTTTAGTCAATGCAACTGCTAAAAGTTCATTTTGAATTTTAGCATTATTAAAAATTCTATAGTACATTAATTGATTTTGTAATTCATGGTACGTGCTTCCCTCTACTACACTTCCCCACCCTTCTTGGATACACTGATTCAAGTCTTCATCGGTCATATCTGAAAAATGAAATTTATCTTTTATAGATTTAAGTAAGTCACCATATTGAAAATCTTTATGTCGCGAAGCAAAGTATTTAGAAAACTTATACACGTCATCATAAAATTTATCTGTATATTTCATTTAGCTGCCCTCTTTTTATTTATTTATCACACATAGCTTTTATTTTATGATTATTTTCAAATTTTGACAGTATGTCTTTATACAAATCATTAGTGAAGTCTTGGATGCTTATAGCAAAAGAGCGGGGTCTTCCTGTTAGGTCAAGGCCACTTAAGGCTATCATTGAGTATTGCTTGCTTTGTTTACTAGCAACATTTTCAAAGTTATTTATAGTTTCAAAAAGAGAGCAAAAATAATTTTTGAAATCTGCTTTTATGTAAGGTTTAATGTTTTGGTATTTTTTATCATTTAGGAGTTTTAATCCTTCTTTGATATACTTTTTAAACTCATTAAGCGCTTCTTGCTTTTTTAAATTAAACATATTTACATACCTATTTATCTATCTATCTATCTATGCATAGCGTTCAAAGAATAAAACCCAGCATCCTCCACAAGTTTTTGATTTCCAAATTAATGGAGTTTCTACTGCTCTGCGGGTTTTTCCTATTAACTTTTGTTGTTTTACTAAATCAACTTTTCCAGTATATCCTGCCTTAGCTAAATTTTTTCTTATATCACGTCTAAACAAGTTTATGTCAGATGGTGGTATAATTTTATTTCTAGGAAAAATGATAGTTAAAAAGCTATGACCTCCGGTTTCGTTAGAATAAGCAATTACTCTTTTAAATTCTTTTATGTGAAAGAAATTTATAGCGTGTTTGATTATTTTTTCAAAAAATTTTGAAGAAAAGATTTGAATGCTTATTCTTTCTACTTCCTCTGGTGCTGGATTATTAGCTATTTTCTTTATATTTTTTCTACTATTAAGTACCGCCATGATATTTGTTTCTCCAAATATATATATGCTTATTTTATTTATTTATTTATTCCAGTGTAAGTCGCCTGGTCTAGCAATAATATCATTTTGAAAATTTATGGCAGTGCAATCCGCGGCACCCTCTTGCATGGTGATTAAAGAAGTTTCAAAATAGCAAGAGCATAAACAGTTATGATAAACAAGCTTGCCCTCTTTATTAATCATTCCTCTAACATCTTTTGGAGTAACTTTCCTTCCACTAGGATATTCTATAAATTTCTTAACCATACTTCCCATAGAATATTCACATTTTTTATCTTTAAGTATGTGTTCAGCAACTTCTTTATCTTTTGTTCTATCCCAAGCAGTAAGAATATATATTTTCCATAAGTCATATTGTGGAATATACTTCAAAACGGAGTCTAAAATAATTCCTCTACTCTGGCGAGGATCTTCGTTTTTATGATTTAAAAAAAGAGGTTTTCCTGTAAATGTCTGATATACTATTCTTCCAGAATCAGTGTCCCAAGAAGTAACCTCTTCCAATGGAAAACATTGCATATTTCTATTAGGAATATCTACTGTTACTATGCCTACCGGAACAACTATGTAATCAGAAATATCGTCAGAAATTCTATAAGCGTCAGAAGCAGCCTTTAGCCAAGTAGTATCAATAGGTTTTTCTTCTTCTCCAACGCTTGCTACTATTTTATTTTTATCGGAATGGTGTGGTCTGCAATGAATAGTCTCCATAGCTTTTTCACCACTATACGCAGAGCCATAAATTTTATAAGATTCCATATAGTTTGCCTTTTAAAATTATTTTTGATTTACATTATACCCGTATGTATATAATAAAAATTTGCTATTTAAATACAAAAAAAGTCAGAAGTTGCATTAAATAACCTGATGCAACTTCTGACTTTTGTGATATAATTATTTTTAGTCTTTAATTTAACTTTTACAAAATTGAAATTTTTCGCTATTCGCCTATGCCCCCGTTTAATTCTCTTTCAACTGTTTTTATTATATCTTTTTTACAAGTCCATCGTAGGGCATCTAGCACAGGGATACATATATTTAATTTTGTTTCTATCTTTGATGAAAGAACTAATAACTCTAATTCTGATTTTGGAAAAGAGTTATTTAGTAATATATGTATTATACTTTCATAATCCAACGCATTATTCTCCAAAAAGTTTTCAATTAATTATGTATGTATGCAAAAAACTTTCCATTATTAAACATATATAAGTTTTCGCTTTTCTCTTTGAAAAATAGATTCAAATTCTTTAACATACTCATTCATAAAGCATTGGGTAGTTTCTGAATTTGTTTAGCACGTTTATTAGACTAGTCACTATTGATTTATCTATTAAACAAGTTTCATATTTATCAAAGTATTGTATTGATACGCTTTTTTCATAGATGTATATTGTTACCCATTTATTTTTATAGTCTGCCTGCAAAGGCATAGGGTTTATCCTTGTAAGCATTATAATAAAAATTTGATTTAATCAATCAGTTTATGACATGATGCATATTCCTTTCTACTTTACATACTTTTAAAATATATATAACTTTTTACTAATTCTGGAATGCTACTGATTTTTTAATGATACATTCTTTACAAATAGGTATGGCTAGATCAAACTCATAGCAATTTGTATTATCACAGAAAGAACATTTTTTATCCATTCGTATCATCAGACCATTTTTTCTAATCGGATGCAAGATTAATTTATCACTCAAGATGATGCTAGGGTTATTAAATTTTTCATTATCATTGTCATTGTAGTTTGTATTTGAAATAATCTTATGCACCATTCCCTTATCGTCTAGTTTAAAATTCTTTATGTAGTTAAAATCGTTTATGCTGAATGATATAGCTATCTGTGTTTTCGAAAACTCATTCATTTCTTTTTCTATAGCTAATTTTTTGTTGTATATATCTGATATAGATAAGCACTCAAAATTTTCCATGATGTTTTGAAGTAAGGCATTCATCGAAATTATAATTAGTTTATTCATATAAATCAACCTAGGTATACTTAACTAGTTCTTTTTCATCTGTGCTTCTATTTCTCTTTTGTACATACCTATTAAAAATGAAAACTCTCTTGTATTTAATTTTTTGTATGAAATAGATAATTTATTATTATCAAGGAGACGCAATGAACTACTTAATATAATCTCATCTTCAACAAAGCAACGTGTGTTGTCTAGAATATCATATAGATTAATAATATCCTTTCCGTGTATCTTAAATGTATTTAGCTTATATATGACATTATTTTTTTCATCAAGTACCTCTGGAGATATTAAGGATATGTTTAAATTATTAAATTTATCTAAGATAATTTGCGTGGCTTTTTCAAAAGTTATTTTCATAGGTTAATACCGTTAGATTTAAACATTTGTTTTATGTACTGTGCAGCTTCTTCTTTTGTGCATACTTCAGTGGAGTATGGTCTCTTTTTTCCTTCTACGAAGAATTGAATTGAGAACGTGCTGCCTTTATTATTTTGATATTGGTTTATTTCTACGTGGTAACAAGTATTTGATATTATTATTTTATTGACATTTCCATTGTCTATCGAATAAAGATAGATACCTAGTTCATAAATATTTCCAGATTTAAATGTTTTACTGAGTAAAACATTTTTCATGTAAAGATATACTTCATTATTTATATTCATTCGATTTTCCTTTTACAATCTTCTTGATTGTGGTTTAGATAGTAAAGAAAGGAATTTAGTGTGGTTACTACACTAATACTAAATACAATAAGCGTCATTATTCTGAACACGGGTCTCCGGCATTTAATGAACATAGACCCCAATACTAATTATTGCAATTGACAGCAGAACAGTAAAAATGATTTGTACTTTACTGCTCAATAATTTATTAAATTCTTTTGCGGGAATTTTATTTCCACCCAGCTCAATAACGCCTTTTATTTTTCTAGAAAGTCCTTTGAGCGATGTTAGACAATTACAAGAACAGTCAAAGTCTCCACCAATTTTACTCGGACATCCAACTAGGGAATTTATATAGTTATTGCTACAACAAAAATTATTACCTATTGATTTTGGGCTTCCATACAAAGAAGCCAGCTTATTACTTAAGCATATAAAGCTTCCCCCAACTGACTCTGGACTTCCACATAGTGATACTATACTATTGTAGCTACAGAAAAAATCACCATTTACTTCATTAGGACTATTTTTTAGAGAAGTCAAACGATTGTAAGAACAACGAAAGCTATGCCCTACTCTAGACGGGCAACCTTCAAGTGACCTTAAATCATTATAATTGCAACAAAACCCTTTTCCTACTTTTTTAGGAGCATTTTTAAGAGACAGTAGGTCATTAAATGAACAATCGAAATCTCCACCAACTTCTTCAAAGATAATAGGAAGTTCTTTTAACTGTAAATTTACTAAATTAACATCACCCTTTACACTAACTTTCTTGCCTATATAATTTTTATAGTTACTCTTATCTATGTAATCAACATACATACTTTATATCCTATGGAGAATTGATTTACTTAATCTATGTTTTTGAAATGTACTCATACAGTCGAATCTCTAAAGTAAATTAGGATTTAGTTTTTTATCTATTTATCTAATATTTTATTTATGCATAAATAAAGTTAATTTTCCACATTAATCATAAAAATATATTTAAATTTACTTCTTATACTCGTCTGGAATTTTTCTTTCTAATCAGTTAATAGGAGTATACTCATTATTATCCTTAATCATAAGAAGTTACTTATTAATCAAGAATTTCATATTCAGGAGCTAACCGATGAGCAGGAGTATTTCCATCATTATCCTTAATCTTAAGAAGTTCTTTATCTAAACTAAGAATTTCTTTTACTCCTTCTTCAGCCAACCAGTGAATAGGAGTCCACCCGTCTTCATCCTTAATCATAAGAAGTTCTTTAGGAAGTTTAATAATTTCCTTTACACCATTACTAGCTAAACAATGAATTGGAGTACTTCCACACTTATTCTGAATCCTAAGTAGTTCTTTATCTAAACTAAGAATTTCTTTTACTCCTTCATAGGCTAACCAGTGAATGGGAGTCCACCCGGCATTATTCTTAATCATTAATCTTTCTTTAGGAAGTTTAAGAATACTCTTATCACCATGCATAGCTTTCTCAAAGATTTCTTCATCAGAAATGTTTGATTTAAAAATCTTCTTAATAAAATTAAACATATAATTCCTGTGTTTTGTTTTGTTTATTATCATCAGCATATAAGTTGTCGTCTTGTATGTACTAGGAACTTATTAGTTCCTAGTTTCTGTTTAAATTAAATTGACTCTTTATATTCTTCTGGAATCTTTATTCCATTAATAGCTAAATAATGAACGGGAGTATTTCCATCACTATCCTTAATCGTAAGAAGTTCTTTATCTAAGTCAAGAATTTCTTTTATTCCATTATTAGCCAACCAATGAATAGGAGTCCATCCATCATTATCTTTAATACTAAGAAGTTCTTTATCTAAGCTAAGAACTTCTTTTACTCCTTCTTCGGCTAACCAATGAATAGGAGTATTTCCATACTTATCCTTAACTATAAGTAATTCTTTATCTAAATCAAGAATTTTTTTTACTCCTTGTTGAGCCATCCAATGAATAGGAGTACATCCATATTTATCCTTAATATTAAGGAGTTCTTTATCTAAAGTAATTTTACCACCATCTGCTTTAATCATTTTTATTTCCTGTGTTTTGTTTTGTTTTGTTTTATGACTTGCCATCATCAGCATACAAGTTGTCATCTTGTACGGACTAGGAACTAACAAGTTCCTAGTTTCGGCTTTTAGTTAAACATACTGCCTATACTCATCTGGAATCTTTACTCCATTCCTAGTTTCGGTTTAAATCAAATCTTTCAATTCTTCTGGAATATCTATTCCCTTCTTAGCTAAGCAATGAATAGGAGTACATCCATCTTCATCCTTAATACTAAGAAGTTCTTTATCTAAAGTAAGAACTTCCTTTACTCCTCTTCTAGCTAACCAATGAATGGGAGTACTTCCAAACATATTATGAATCATAAGTAGTTCTTTATCTAAAGTAAGAATTTCTTTCACTCCTCTTTTAGCTAACCAATGAATGGGAGTACTTCCAAACATATTAGGAATCATAAGTAGTTCTTTATCTAAAGTAAGAACTTCTTTTATTCCTCTAACGGCTAAATAATGAATGGGAGTATTTCCATCATTATTTTTAATCATTAGCAATTCTTTAGGAAGTTTAAGAACTTCTTTTACTCCTTTCTCGGCTAGATAATGAATAGGAGTATTTCCATATTTATCTTTAATACTAAGAAGTTCTTTAGATAGGTTAATGATACTCCTATCGGCTTTCTTAGCTCTCTCAAAGATTTCTTCATCATTTAATTCTATTTTCTTTGCTTTTACTATGTTTTTACAACTATTAATTTCCGGGCAATACCCAAGTTCTTTGCATTTTGGATGAAAACAATTATTAATTATCCAGGCCCATTCATTTGAGATATCTTTTAAGTTATCTATAATTTCTTTAAATAGATTTCTATATTCCCAATAAGCTTTTCCACACATCCTTTGTCTACTCATATCTATGAGATTTCGTAGGTTTCTTTTATCCACGATTTTAGTAGTCATACCTAAAGGCAAAATATTTGCGGCATCTTCTCTACTCATGTTTAGGTTAATGAGTTTTTTATACCCATCCTTAATCATGTTCATAGTTGACTTATAAACATTTTTTTGTTCAGTCGTTAAGCAATTAGGGGTAATGAAGTCAAAGTTTTCACAATTTACATACCTAGTTGAAGTTTGCAGTCTCGTTGGTAAACAGCCTATGTGCGTATACCATTCGCGAATAACTCTAGCGCTATACCCATCAATAATCATAGCTACGTTAGGAAATTCAAGAACTCTTCCGTGGCCACTTTTTATGCAAGTTTTTGCTCTCTCTATATTTTTATCTACACTGTCCACGGGGCTGTTATGGCATACTCCAACCATTTTTCCAATAAGTTGTAATGGATATTTAGTAGTTTCTTCTAAAATTGTAATCATATCAGTATGGTTCCTTATTTTTAGTTTGGTGCATAGATAAATAAATCTAGTTTTATAGATATTATTAGCTAAAAATCTATGTTTTCGCTTTTCCCTTTTTATACATACATACATATCTACGTAAATTATTAGATTTTATTTCCACACGAATCCAGGACAGTAATCTTTAATTTACAGTTAGAATATATATATATATAAAATAATGATTAAGATGTAAATGAATAATAAACAATTTATGTAAAATTTACATTATGCACGTTGTTTTTTCTCCACATCTGCATAAAGTATCACTGGCGAGTCTTTTTTTACTAAACAATCAGGAAATTTCTTCTCGAACTCTCTCTTATCAAAAGGATGAACTATCACATGAATGCCTGATATAGATGGAAACTTTGCTATAATCATCTCATTCTTCGGGAATGATGAATTATAGTCACTTATACTGAAGTATCGTTCTATATCAGAAATTTTCTCGGAGTTAAGTGCTGCGTCATCTACATCTATCATCCATGATTTCGTAGACTTGGGCTCATCACACGCCCTTCCACAGCAAGAACTTATTGACCTAAATGGATTGCGATGCTGATAGCGTCCTTGTTCAGCTGCTAAGAATTCCTGAATGAATTTAAAACCTATGCTCCTGAATGACCGTCTGTTAAGTCTGAAATAGCACCTTGCATTGAAGTCATGACATAAAGTCTTTATCTCCAATTCTTTTTCACGAAGTTCCCATGGATGATGCAACAGCAGTTCCTTTATTGTTCTATCACCATTATTATGCTTTCGCTTGCAGTCATTTCCGTCTTTAGCTCTTATTAAAATTTCAACATAGTATGCCAAAGCATCATCATCATATTTCAAAAACTGCTCTATTCCATTGAAATTATCCACTATCATATTTTTCTCACTGAAATGAAGACTTCATCATATTCTACATAATTCATTAAAATATAAATAAACTATCCATTTATAAAGGGATAGTTCCCTTTGAAGTTAAGTCCATGAATCATGTTCTCCCTTAGAGTCATATTTATACCAACCTTTACTAGTATTTCCAATGAAATCTACATCTTGCTAGTGAATCAGATTCCCCTTGGGAATCATACTCCAGTAACGAATCTACATTATACCCCACGTGCACCACTACCATAACATGACATCATCACGGATGCAAGCATGAGTACGAGCGTCGTTAAAATTGTAGATTTAATCTTAGCCGTTAGTTTCTCTTCATAATTATAGTTTTTCCAACCAAGTTCATATAAATACATACGCATATAAATTTGTCATTAAAATTAATGGCTATATATAATAAAATCAGTATTTTTCATTCTACTTTATTTATTTAAAAATGAATGAAAGTACACATAGTCCTACTAAAAGTAGTATCATAGTAATAGCAGCTATATTTAGTGCATCCTTTACTCTTTGAAGATGGTCAATTTTTTTCATGATTCTTTGAAGTTCTTTATCATTTAGAATAATTTCTTCTAAAAGTTTCTTTTCTTTAACTGTGTTCATATTTATTCCTTTTTTCACTTAAGTTGTTTACATATTTTGTATTTGTCGTGTAGTAAATTCTTATTTTTCTGGAACAAATGTAGTAGTCGTTGATATTACAGTTGGATTAATGTTATTGTTATATGTTTCATGAATATAAATCCAACCTCCAATAACACGCATAATAAGTGTATCTTCATTCATTCTTTCAGTAAAACCTAATTTCATGTTTTTAAGATTATTCAAAACTCTTTCTTTTTCTTTAACCTTTTCCTTATTAAATTCTTCTTTTTTAGAAGAGGCTAGATTTTTTATAAACTCCTCTCTTTTATTAAGAGTTAAACCAGATAAGGGACACGCATATTGAACATTTTCAATTTTAGAAATTTCTTTTCCATATAAACGATAAAATAATTCTTCTTCCGATAGTTCAACAAAGTTATTCATTTATGTCTCCTTCTGTTGTTGCGTCATACATATCAATCGAAATTATTATACGTTTTCTTTTCTATCCTTTACCTTAAACTTTGTACCTAAACGTATTTTATTGTCATATCCTTGATAGCTTTCCTTCAGTTTTATTAGATATGAAATATGATCGTCAATTAATTTAATATTGTTGTTAATAAACGAATCCCTATTCATAACAGCTTTCTTAGTTATTACCCGAACTATTTTTTCTATGCTGTCTGTATTTTTTAGGATAATAGTCTCTTCCAATTCTCCAAGAGTACAGTATATAGAAATATTTTCTGAATGTAAATTGTCACCAACGATTTTAATAGTATCTATACAGTTACCATAAGTATATAGTGTGTTTGTCTTACTATCCAACCCATCTAGTTTTATAATAGATATTCCAATTTTATTTTCATCTAGCCTATAAACAAAAAATCCTTTCTTTGTTAATCTAGTTTGTGTTTTATTAAATATTTCATCAATCATTTTATATACCTCATTGTTTTATTAAATATTTCATCAATACTATTTAGTGTGTTAGTAAATAATCTTCTAAAGTGGGTGTGCATTTTTTAATTATTCTATACTTGTTTACACAAAATGAGAATCTCCTAAATGATCTACAAGAGTAAAGTCAGCACATATATTATATTTTTCTTTAAGGTATTTTGAATAGAATCTCAGTGCTGCTAATATTCTATTTAATTCTTTTTCTGCATTATCCTTAGTAGTTTCATCTATGACGGTGAAGATAAATTTATCGTTAAAATTTTTAATCATTTTTGTTATTGATGACTTTATTTTTTCTACATCATCTTTAACGTCTTTCTCAAGATTTAAATTTTCTAAGTCTGTGTTCATTTTATTTAAATCCTCTTATAGATAAATGTATCATTGGCTGTGTTATAAAATTGTAAGTATCAATAAGGAAATGCATTCTACAGCTATTGCTGTTACTATAACGATTAAATATTTATTATTCATATACATACTAAGTACTGTTTTTTCTTTATCTATTCCTATAAATAATTCTGCCTTTAGTTAAATCATACGGACAAAATCCTATGGTTACTATATCTCCAAGAGTAATTCGAATAAGATTTTTTCTCAGTCTTCCTGCAATATGTCCAAGAATTATTTGATTGTTAGGAAGTTTAACTTTAAACCTATCGCTTCCGAGAACTTCAACGACCTCACAATTTTCAACGGCAATTTCTTCTTGCTTCATTTCATATTCCTATATTTATTTTTGATTGAATCTGCTACTTTTCTTTCTTGACTTTTAATATTTTCGCTTATTTCTTTTTCTTCTGTGATACCTTTTTCAAATTTGTTAAGATGAATGCACTTACTTACGGTTGCTCTTGGAATACGTAGTGTTCTTGCTATAAGTCCAATGCTATTTCCCTTAGCATACAGATCAGATATTTCTTTAACTTTTGACTTTGTGCTGTGCTTTTCAAAGGCATTCGGTATTTCAAAGTCAAGAGCAAGTAAAAGCCTCCTGATCTCTCCTACAGTTCTTCCAAATTTTACACATATATCTTTTACATTTTCTTTATTGTATACACCATAAAATTCTTTGAATACTTCTGGAGTAAATTTTACTTTTGGAATTTTAAATTTTTCTTTCCCTATTATTTTATCAACTTCTTTCTGCGTTATATGCAGAGTTTTTGCAATGTCTTTTCTTCTTATTCCTTTTTTATGGAGGTTAAATATTTCTTGAGTGGGTAACATTTATTTTTCCATAATACGTTTTAATTCATTTAAATCAAACTTATCTGAAACATCTCCCATTCTAAATAATTCATTTCCTTTATTATTTGTAATAATTAGTGTATCTTTTTTTCTCTCTACGCGAGCAAAACATAGCGTATTAAGATATACGGCTTTTAGAAAAGAAGAAATAACAGCATACTCATACTGTGTTCTTGAAAATGTAAACAAAGATTTGTTGATTTGGCTTTCTTCAACTAGATTAACAGTCTCTACCATCCTTCCTATGAATAGTTTTTCATCTGCATTAAAATAATTCTTTCCTATAAAATCAATTCGTATCATAACTAATCCTCATATATTAATCTTTTTACTTCTTCATTTATGGTATCATTGCTTAACTGATGAGGAGGTAATGTTTCTTTATTTGCTATAAGATAATAGAATTTTGACATAGTATCTATAACAGATAATCCAGTATTATCTCGCATAGATAGAAGTTCATTAGGCATTTCATATAATTTTCTATACATAGTCTTGTCATAGTGATGGGCAAGTGCGTGAAGTGGAGTTTCCCTGCGTAGTGACTGCCTGGAAAGAATGTCCCTGTCAAAGGATATTGTCTTAGGATAACCTATACTAGCCATAGCATGGTAAATAGTTTCATTTTCAGAATTTTCTGTTAATAAAACTTTTTTAGGAAGTTTTGCTATTCTGTCAAGGAGTTTGTATTTATCTTTTAGAATTGAACATTGATAACAGTATACGTGTAATGGTGTGTTTCCGTCATCGTCTTTATGCGTAATGACGCTATAAGGTAAGTTTATAATACTGATTCCTAGTTCTGCTAAATAGAATGCTATACTCCTATTCTTGAAACTAAAGCAAAGTGAACAATTTAATTCTTTTTCTGTAAGTTCAACTCTAAATTTTTTCATACTTTTCATTTGTTTCTATCTTGTTGTTTTCTAGGTTACTTTTTTTTGAGTAATTCTTTTAGCTCGGTATTTTCTTTTTCCAATTCATGATTTGAATTTTCCAGTTTGTCTATCCTGTCTATGAGTTTTCCAAGTTTAGACGGAGTTCCAATAGTTAAATCAGAATTTTGAATATACACATTACATATAGGGCATACATGACAGCAATACTTCACTTGCTCTATCGGCGTCGCATTTTCTAGTTTTATTCCACATCTGCATTTAGTTTTTGACTTGTTAGTTATGTGAATCTTTCCGTCCATTTCATACAAGTAAGGTTCTAGTTCTTTTGAGAATAACATTTATTTCTCCCTATTATTTATTTGTTTGCAGTCTAGTTTTCCACTGCTCACATTTTCACATTTAACTTTGTCAAAGTCACTTTGCGTGCCTATGACTTTTCCTTTTTTATCAAACACAATTCCATTAAACCAAAATAAGTTGTCATATCTAGTTAATTCAGTGTGTTCTTCAGGATAAAAGAATTTTTCTTTTTCTTTATACGAAATTACTTTTTTTATTTCTCCGCTTTGGTAGTAGCAAGTATCTATTATCGTTGTTGTGTCTTTTTGAAATATTAAATGTTCTATATAAGGACATTCTGGAAAATCAGCATAGTCGCTATTACAATAAGATAGCTTTCTAACGTATTCTTCTTTTTTATTTAAACCGCTGTATGTTTCTTTAACTAAATCATACGCATCAGAATTTTCATACTCTATGCTTCTAGTAATGGTATCATTATACAACTCTAGTGTGGTATCTTCTCCTAAAATTTCAATTTTAATTGTGTCTGAAAACAGGTAACTTTTTGAATATATTTTTTCATAACTATGCTTATCATATCTCCAGTAAAGACTGTCTTTGTAGGAATACCCCGTAGTGTCATTTGAATTTTCAATATATACAAGTTTTGGTTTCGCTAAAACGAGGGTAGCTAAAATCAATAAATATTTTATAATGTACATACATATATTTTTATTCATTTATTCATTTAATCTCTAGGTTATATTTAACAAGGAAATCATAAGTATCTCTAAACTGAATACGGCAATACTCTTTGTCTGCGTGTTTTAGGCACGTAGAATATTTTTTAATATCGGGTACAGAATATTTACTATAATAACAGCATCCGAGTAAAAATCCAATAGCTAAAATTAAAATCATAATAATTATAATAAAAACATTCTGCACGTGTTCTTCTTTCATTATTTATTTACCTCTTGTACTGTACCATTAAACATTACTGATTTTGTTTAAGTTTATTTGATACATATTTTTTAATCTCATCAAACTCCATGTCATTAAATTTTTTTGTTAGATTTATCTCGAAGCAAGAAGTTCAAAATAGATTTCTTTTAACTTCTTTTTCGCTTCATTAATATCTACGTCTCCTTCAAAAGTAATCTGCACAGAACTTTTAAAAAAATGAGATGATGTTCCGAATGTTAATGTAATGTTTTTAATATTTTTCATAGGCATATTTCTCACTTTACTTATTTACCAATCTTTATATAACAAAGTAATGTTAGTAGAACTTCTATAATAAACAGAACAAAAAATAAAGTTTTTTCTCGTTTCATAATCAGTAACCTACTTTTTTACTTTTTTTACTTGTGCGCGTTGTTTCAACTTTTGGTAGTAGCGGAAAAATACCTCCTTGTGATGTTGTTATATACTCCACAGAATCAATTTCAATGATGCAAACAGCGAATACACTATTAGTTGGTGCAGTAATAGATTTACATTCTTTTGTTATGATTCTTTGGTTGCTTTCTGTTTCATACGTTTTGCTACTGTTGTTTGACAATGAGGTATTGTTACTTGAAAATGAGATATAAAGTATTGATATAAATAAAACTATAAATAAAAGTACGAAGAGTGTGCAGGTAATGATTGATTTTTTCATAATTAATTAAATTCCTTTATGTTTTTCTGCGTTAAATGGAACTTCTTTATCTTGATAAGAAAGAGAAGCAGTTGGAATTTTTTGAATTGAGTATTTTCCACTATATCTAGAATAAGGTTCTGACTTTGGTTCTAAAAAGAATATTTGGCCTATTCTTATATTCGGATAAATTACTATTTCGTGAACAACAATGATCTCCAAAGTCCAAGTAGGATAATAGCATTCATCTTTGTTTGCAGGATTATACCCAAATCCAATATCACCAAATCCGGCGGTTATGTGAGAAAAAATTCCTAGTCTTCCCATAGAACTTCTTCCATCATACATAGGAACATATTTGTTTGATGTTGCCGTTTCGTTTGTTTGACCTAGATACAAAGTATTTGGTTTTAATATAAGTCCACATTTTGGAATAGTTATTAGTTTTGATTCATTGTTTTTTCTAACATCCAAGCAATCACTAGTATATATTGCTAATGTAGGATTTAGCGTAACGTCATAGCTATTTGTTCCTAAATTATCCATGTTAAATGGAGATATGATTATATCTTTGTTACTAATACCAAATAGAATATCAGTGTTTGTTAAAATCATATTTAAAATCCCCATAGCCATGTGAAAAATTTAACTGCCATTTTAATAAACGTAGCAATACCGAGTATTGTTATGAGCATTAAGATTATGAAGCATCCACAAGAGCTACAAGAACAGTTTGTGACTCCACTATTGATACCATGTTGATTATAGTTTTGCATAAATTATTTTTAATGTACCTTTATTTTATTTTCAATTGCTAGTTCTATAACTTTTTTTACTTTATCATAATTCAAATTATCTTTGTTTGTGATAGTTACATCATAGTTTCCTATCCCTTTAATCGGAGGTTCAAAACTAGTAAATAAATCTAGTTTTAAATCTGAAATAAATCCAAAGAATAGTGATAGTTCTTTAAATGAAGAAAAAGTTATGCTAAATCCAAAAACCCTTTTACTTGGTTTACTAAACCAATTATCACTATCAGCGTTTTTAAGTATGCTGTCTACACTATTTTCCAATTAATTTTTCCTTATTAATCAAGAATTTCATATTCAGGAACTATCGGATCTTCTCGGTTTTCGTCGTCGTCAAAAGAAGCCATGCCAAAAGCTAGGTCACTACTAATTTCAAAAGATATATCAAAGAATGTATCTTTTTCTTTTGAGGATTTCGTTTTTCTTTTATTTATTGTGCGTTTCAATTGATTTTCTCCTTCAATATCTTTTGCTCTAAACTCTTTCTATTATTTTATTTCTCACTTGCTTGTATTCTATTCCTGCTTGAGAATAGTACAAGAATTGTTCAATATTACTATGTGTGCCTTGTTCATACTCCGCTAGAAATTTTTAAATGTTTTTACATTTTTCACATAGGGTAACTTTAATTTTTTCTCACAAGTAATTTTTTAAATACATTGTAGACGAAATGGGATTGAGCATAGTCATCATTTTATTTTTTAAAAATGGATTATTTCAGTTCATCTGGAATTTCTACTCCTTTCTCAGCTAAATAATGAATAGGAGTATTTCCATCAATATCCTTAATCATTAATCTTTCTTTAGGAAGTTTAAGAACTTCCTTTACTCCATTATTAGCTAGTAAATGAATGGGAGTACATCCATATTTATCCTTAATCATAAGAAGTTCCTTATCTAACTTAAGGATTTCTTTTACTCCCTTACTAGCTAAACAATTAACAGGAGTACATCCATATTTATTTTTAATCATAAGTAGTTCTTTATCTAAACTAAGAACTTCTTTTACTCCTTTAATGGCTAAATAATGAATAGGAGTCCATCCATATTTATCCTTAATCATAAGAAGTTCCTTATCTAAACTAAGAATTTCTTTTACTCCATTATTAGCTAGATAATGAATAGGAGTCCACTCAGAATCATTCTTAATACTAAGTAGTTCTTTAGGAAGTTTAAGAATACTCTTATCACCATGCATAGCTTTCTCAAAGATTTCTTCGTCAGTAATGTTTGATTTAAAAATCTTCTTAATAAAATTAAACATATTGTACTTCCTTTGTTTCCTTGTTTTTGATTTATTTGACTTACCCTCATCAGCATACAAGTTGTCATCTTGTACGGACTAGGAACTAGTGAGTTCTTAGTTTCGGTTTAAATTAATTTTTTATATTTTTATGGAATCTGTACTCCTGTTGTTAACTAAAGAATTAATAAAGTATAGTGGCATCTTTAGTTAAAATCCTTTTATCTTTATGATCTTATTTTCTAAAAGTTTTTTAATTGAGCTTTTTGCACTGGCTAAGTTGGAGTAGTGGTGTTTTACGTTTTTCAAACATTCTTCTAGTGTGGCCTCTGGATTATGCTTTTTATACTTTTTTATTCTAGTGACAGTTCTTGAAAAAGGTGTCGAACGTTTTCCTGATCTAGACCCGGCCTTAACGTCGTTTGCGTGTTCACAAATTAGATATTTATCCCAATCAAAAGGTTTGTTGTTGAGTTGCTTCGCATAATATTTTATTATATTTTGGCATGGGTAAGATTCGTTGTTATTGACTAGAATAACACCAATTCCAAAAGTATAGAATAGTCTATAGAGTCTGCTTACTTTTTTCTCTTCATATATTGGAACTGCTATCCACACAAAATCAGCTAATTTATACCATCTTGCACACTGGCAAAGAAGTTCTAAATTTAAGTGCAGCTTCATCTCTATACAATTTACTTTTCCTAAATTATTCTTAAATACTATGTCGCAAGCAGTTCCGTATCCAATAGCTACTTCTTGGAATACTTCATTATTTTGTCGTAGGTACGGAACAAGAATTTCTCCCATATCTGTTTCTTTTAAAAATTTCATATCTTAAATCAAAAAAAGCCCACAGCACAAAAAGATGCAATATAAAGAAGCAATCTAATTGTGCGTGGGCTTATTTTTGTTCCTTCACTTGAGATAAAATTTACAAGAACTTGTTAATGACAACTTTAAACTTGCTATGGACAAAACTAAAATGGAGTTAAAATTTTTGTCCTTTATCGTGTACTCAATGGCAGTATTGTAACAACGAAAGTTTTTAAAATTTGACAAGGAACTTTAGAAAACCTTGTCATAGTTTTTAAATCAAATAGGTGAAGTATATTAAGCAAGAATAATCTTTTTGAGAATTTCAAGCTCAAATTGCTCAACAACCTCACGCCCTACAGATGAAATATCAGAATAACGTTCCATCCATTCATGGCCACTTAGATTGTTGTTAATGAAAAAGAAATCACCTTGGATTGTAGGATTCTTATCTGATAGGAAAGAGAACTTTCCCTTGTATTTCTTGACTTCAAATTTCATAAGATTGTCTGTGTCCGAGAGGGCAATAATGGCACCCCACTCTTCTTCAAGAAGAGAAGCGTATTCTTCAAGTGCGTCAGGGTTCTTGAGGGACAAAACACAGTTTTCTTCTTCATCCATTTCGGGGAGAAATTCTGCGATTGAAGAAGTTTCCTTAAACGCCTTATATTTTTCCCAGTCAAATTGAATAATGGTAGCATCTTCGTCGTTCTTTGAGAGAACGACATTGTATTTGAAAATCTTTCCAAGAGCAATGGCGCTTCGTACAAGAATTTCTTTACCTTTTCTGATTTCCTCTTCTGAGCAACTGTAAGTCGCATAAATAGACTTGACAATTGTTTCTTTGATATTCGCCTTGAGAATAACCAAGAATTTTCCACGGGTTTTGTTACTCTGTTTGATCTCAACAGAGCATTGAGTTCCGTCTACTTCAAAACTCTGTTCTGCAATCCCGGAAGGAATTGGAGAGGCAATATCGGTATTGGCAATGACATTGGAGTTATTTGCCGAGTTCATTGTCATAAGTGTTTGCATCATATTTTCCATATATGTAATCCTCTATTTTGTTTTGTTGTTTTTAGTTTATCGTAATTTCTTACGACCAAAGAAATAAAATCTTTGGGCTTTATGCTCTAACAATTCATTTTAATTTTCAAACCATATTCTATCTCCTCTTACCCTTGTTAGAAATCTCTTTGCATCTACTTTTACAGAATTAGATGTTTTTGATTTACCTACAAAAAGTTTTGCTATCTTTCTATACGCTAGTCGCGGTTCCGCCATTTCGTCAGTAGCAATAGATTTTATTGCTTCCCAGTCTGCACCAGGATAACGTTTCTGCCATTCTTTTACATTTTTCTTATCAAAGTCAATTCCAAATTTTTCGGAAATGATTTTGTATTCAAATGATGGGTTTTTATCCGCCATAATTTCCAAATCTTTTCTTCTATCTACGTTAAGATAGCCTAATGTCCTTGGCGGAAGTTTGTTGCTTTTATATACAACCAAAAGCCTTTCTTTTCCTGCCAATCCTTTAATTAAAGGATTTCTTTCAATTACCTTTTGAAAGACTGCTTCTATTCCAACCTTCTCAATAAAGTTTCTTACCTCTTCTTCAACGCACTTTCCTTTCCACGAAATCAGAAACTTGTTTATTCCATTTTCTGAAGTTACCTTTATTTTTGCAACATTGGCAACTTTTCCATTGTCATAAATGTAATCAAGATAAGCAGAGGGGTCATTATCATAAGTTGATATATTTAAGTTTAAGAAATCAACTTTTACTTTCTTAACTATATTTTCTTCATAAAAAATCGGACTAGCTGACCTTATGAAAATATCTTCATCTTCTTTATTTTTCATTACTAACTCCATTATTTATAAATTCTTTTTACAGTTTTTAGTTTGCCATACTATATACGTAAGTTGCTGTGTCTTATCAAGACTATGAATAATTTCTTCATTTTATTTTTAAATCAAATCATAATATTTTTTTGGTATTTTTACTCCCCCTATATGAACCAAGCAATGAATAGGAGTCCATCCCCACATATTCTTAATCATAAGTAATTCTTTATCTAGTTTAAGAACTTCCTTTACTCCTTGCTGAGCCATCCAATGAATAGGAGTACATCCATAATTATCCTGAATCAT